>Ga0180437_10000950_pt1 | contig 51598 bp, 84 predicted proteins | sample SS_ome_4_FD_132410 | JGI IMG/M metagenome (GOLD analysis project Ga0180437, IMG submission 132410) | Hypersaline lake sediment archaeal communities from the Salton Sea, California, USA - SS_3_D_1 metaG | ecosystem: Environmental > Aquatic > Non-marine Saline and Alkaline > Hypersaline >... | reverse complement strand
TGCACCTTCAGCTACAACATAAATATCATAAGCAGTCTCTGATACCAAATTAGTTAAAAACATATTTGCTTCTGTATCAGCTATTAAAGCTACTGAATTAGCAAAACCAGCAGCAACAGGCGTCCCTGTACTATCTTCACTATCTTTTACTTGTTGAGCGGTTGGTGCAGCAGCACCATCTGGAACTACAACTGCGTAAGAAGTTCCGTCCATATCTGTTTGTGACAAAATCTCTACAGACGTTCCACCAATTGTACCAGCTTTCGGATATGTTGAAGCCCATTCAGGTTTTGATGGAGCAGCCCAGCCGCCAAGAGCTCCAACGCCATATCCTGGAACGTAGTCGTAAGATGTCTCAGGCAGTGTCCAATCAAACGGAATCGACTGCTGGTTAGGAATACTCGGATTTTGACTGTAGATGATTCCGCCAAGGTCGTTAAACGTAGCGCCACCTCCCGCAAGAAGAGCATAATCGACACAACCTGTAGCAATATCTTGCAGATTTACTACACGAGTACCCGAATAGTATAGATACCAGGGCGGGCCGCCCGCTTTATTTGGCATGACACATCTATTCAATGTGAGAGTTTCGCCATCGCCAATACTGTCGGATATATAGGGCAAGCAAATAGTGCTATTTTCAATTAGTTGTGGACCCGCACCTAAATGTCGTGGTGGATAACCAATAATCATGTCAGACACGTTTCCGACATATAATAAGCTAGATGTGATAAGAATTCCGCCTTTTACTGTAGCAAGATTCATGTCCCAGTCTCGTCCGGGCCAATCGACTGTACGGATTCTCCAGGGTTTCGCTCCCCATCGCTCCCAAGTAAAAACGGTTGTTGGATGCACAAAACCGTCAATATGTTCACCACTAGCCAGTGTCGCAAACCAGCCTCTCACATAGTAGGTCTCCCCGGGATTAGCATCAATATAGCTGTCCCAATCATCATACGAAAATGGGTCAACCTCCGTTCCAGCGTGTCCGGTTCCTGTGTATGCTGGAACACCAGGTTCTGAACCGTCACTGATATCTACATACTTAGCCATGATGTCACTCCTTTATAAGATTTGTAACTGTTTTAGATATCATAACATCTATAGTAATACGTAATTATCAAATAATCATTAATTCATATTTTATAATTCGTCAACACTCAAGAATAGGAGGTGCCATGAAACATATAGCTCGAATCCAAAAAGAATTCGCACAGCGAGCTCTTACAAAACAAGCTACTACATTTAAAGACTTGAGTTACGAAGCTCAAAGAGAGTACTTGCGAAAACATCCAGGCAGCAAAAAGCGTGTCACTAAACAACCTGGTCAAGGTGGTGCGCAGCTTTATGACTTTGAAAACGTGCAAACAATGCCTCCAGAAGATTTTCAAAGACTTAAAGAAGAAAATTCACCAGAGCAAAAAGAACGATCAGATATTGAATCGTTAGAAAAGCCAAAAATAGAAATGCGAGAAAACAAACAAGGTGGTAAATTGTGGTATGAAATATTTGTAGATGGCAACTACGAATTTGGTTCTACAGATCGTGCAAGCGCTGAACAAGCTTTAGAAGACATAAAAAAACAAGAAGCATAAAAGTAATCTACGACATTGCGCATTGCGCGTGACAACTCAAACACTTCATAATGCACTTGCAGGAAATATTGATGAAACATTTTGCGCAGATACAATCTGAATTTATCAAACTTGCAGCAAATTGGTGGGCACAACTAACCCCCAATCAACAACGTCAGTATAAACTTCTACATCCCAAATCAAAAAAGACATACCAACTAACTGTTAACATAATCAAAGAAGCGAAACGCATCGTTGACTTATTGCCAACAAATAAAAAACTAAACTGGTCAAAAATTACTTTCGATGATGCTATGACAATACATACTACTGATCCTGAAACAGGCAAGAAAACAATCACAAAAGGCGACATAAACGCTTTAACAATCAATATAGGTCAAACAATTCATGATGATGCTTATAATGACCTCAACTTGGCTGTCACTCCATCAAACTATGACATAGGCGGCGCTCTTGAGCATAAAAACGGTCAGTCGTACATTATAATAGCTACTAATCTACGAAACGTAAGACTTACAGATCCACATTTACAAAACGTTTTGTCACGAATTAAGCGAGAATATGTTTTCAGATTTCTTCATGAATTCAGACATTACATTGACGAAAAACTTTATGGTGACATTGAGAAACCAACAACTGATGTGATTGATAATCCGGCTGACTATTGGAATAGACCAAGAGAACTTGCAGCATATTCAACAGAAGTCACAGGTGCAATTGAAGAAATATTAGCACGCGATAACTCAGATGTTGAAAATAAGCGACATAAAATAGCTATAAACAATGCAATCGAATACGATGATTTTAATCTATTTTTTGAGCAAGCTAAAAAACTCATGCACCCAGAAATGACGAAACATTTGCAACCACATGGATGGATCAATTTCAAAATGAGAATGAGATTATTTTTCAACGCTTACAAAGAATCACAAATCAAAAATTGATAATAATAAAAAATCATCTTAGGTGAACCAAATGCATAAGTTTAAAATAGAAATTGCTAAAGTTACACCTTCCAACAAAACTTTTACTGTACGAGCTAACAACTCTACTGAAGCAAAAAGAAAAGCGTTGGCTCTAATTGGCAATGAAGAGTTTACAACTTATGATGATACTGTTGTCTGCAATATAATAGAAGTGAAGAAAAGTATGAACCGGACTATTGAACGTTTGAAGAAAATTATTAAAGACTCATTGAAAATAAAATAATTACAAACTGCTACAAGAATGACTGCAGCTCTATATTAAACCAATCTACAACTGGCTTTTCAAACTCTGCGCTTAACGATTCTACGCCCTCATTGTTGATTATTTGCATATGACTAATTTATTAAGTGCAACTCTATGAATATGTCAATGAAAAATAGAGATGTTCATAGAAAGCTTATTTCTGGACGATTGGTTCCAGAGTTGAAGAAATCTATCGCTGTGATAACCAGTAAGTGTCCATTCAAATGGGTGTCGATCGATCTTGAAACAGGAAATATCTGGGTATATCGGAAAGGGTGCGGAAATACGAGGCCCTCGCCCAAAGAAATAAACGAAATCATAGACATTTTCAAAATGCACAATTTATGGAAGAAACGTTGAGATTATAGAATAAACAACAGAAAGGATTGACAATGTTCATACCTGAAATCAAAACAGACTCTGCTGGCAATCAGTTTGTTGATGTTGACAACGTTCGCCTTACATATGTCAAAGCAAACACACGTTCACCTGATGCAAACTGGTCTGGCCACGATGTTATTCGTATCCAAGCATATAGAGGCGGCGAAAATAATGCACTCCATTCTGGAGCAGAATTTCCAATCGAATCACCCACTTCTATTCACCACCTCATCATCTCATTACTCACACTCATTGAACTATAGGAGACTAACGTGACAAAAACTCAACAACGGACACAAGCAGTATTAAATCAAATTGTGACCAAAGTTTGTATGAAATCGGACGATCAAAGATTGTTTCGGTACTACTTTCGTCTCAAAGACAAAGAAGAAGATGAAAAACTCACAATTGACGAGCAAGAATGTATTCGGCTCCATGAAGAACGGTTGGTCCCTGCACTGCTCAATAACATAAGACTCACGGCCGAAATTGAAACACTCAAACAAAACCTTGACAAAGAAACTGTTGACAACTACCTTGCAGAAATTCCTCACATGCTCATAAGATCAGAGCAAAGACTGCTTGAAGAACGAGCTAAAATCAACATTTTGTGTCCTGCTTGCAAAGCTCGACTCGTCTTTTGTAAAAGAGGTCACTACGAGACTCTTGATGAACATGTTGGTAACCCAAACGGCATAGTCTCTAAAAAAGACACTTTTACATGTCCCAATGAAATATGCGATGTTCACAAACATCAAGTCAAATGGCTCTTTGACGGTGAAGGTCCCTTCACGAAATATCCATCACCAGAAATCAATTACATTGACAATAACGATGCGCCTTTTAGCACATGGCACAGACAATATAATGCCGAAAAAGAAAGAAAATATTGCGTTCTCAAAACACGCCGACTTATGATCGATTTATGCATTGTAAACAAAGCTGACAGAAACGGTAAAAGAAAATGGTGGACTTACCGTTATGACTTTCGCTGGTTTTTTGCCGACAAAAACGGAAGTTACACGCATTATCTATCAGGCATCAATATGCTATTTTTTAGCTTACGCCAATATGCTAATAAATACATAAGAGTACGACAATTTGAAAACAAATTACGATGGGAAGATAAACGCTGGTGGGCAAAACTGTCTTTTGTCATTGCTAAAGTACTATGGAAAAAAGACTATTTCAAAGCATTAAGTTTGATTAAAAACTAACATGATCCGATATCACACCACCAGCCTCGTGTCGGTGGTTTCCGCCTATGAGGTTTTATGAAAGAGTATTGCAAGATTCAAACAGTGTTCAAACGTGACCCTGCCACGAAGCATAAAACGCTTCTCGAAGGTGACTACTCCATTCCAGCTTTTGAGTACCTTGCCAATAATGAGTGGGTATTCACGGAAAAAATCGACGGCACAAACATTCGTGTTCAGTTTGAAAACGGAATAGTTACTTTCGGCGGGCGCACAGACAATGCCCAAATTCCCACGTTTCTCGTCCAGCGACTTATGGAATTGTTTCCCGCTGAAAAGCTCGCAGCTGTCTTCTCTAATGAATCTGCTTGCTTGTACGGCGAGGGATATGGTGCGAAGATTCAGAAAGGTGGCAATTACATTCCAGACGGTTGCGGCTTCATTCTATTCGATGTTCTGTGTGGTAACTGGTGGCTTGAACGCGGGAATGTCGAGGATGTTGCCTCCAAACTAGAAATACCCACGGTGCCCATCATCGGAACGGGTAAGTTACTTGATGCTGTTGAACAAACACGCATAGGGTTTCAATCGCTTGTTGGCAACCGTCTTGCAGAGGGCATTGTTATGCGCCCTTGTGTCGAGCTATGTGACAGGGCGGGAAATCGTATTATCTCGAAAATCAAGCACAAAGATTTTGCGATCCAAAAAAAAGACAGCGCAGTAAAGCCAGGAGATAACGCATGACATGGTTTTTAGGAATTCTATTCTTTTTTGGTTTCTTATTCTTTCTTTTCCGCTTTCCAAAGCAAACACTTGTACTAATAGGATTACTCTTTTTAGCATGCTTCATTCTCTGGCAAGCATTTATCGGAGGCCCTGAACAAGAAAGGAAAGCAATCGAAAATGCTGTGTCTGTCGAGCTTTCATTCAATACTTCTGTATGCTCTGAAAAGTACCCACTATTTGTAAAAATTACTAACAATAGCAGAAAGACCATTGACAAAGTAACTTGGTACTTGAACATATATGTGCCCGGATACAGCACAGACCTTTCGGGCTACAATGATAATTACTCCTGCGACAAAATCCTTAAACCAGGCGAAGTATATACATTGTGTTACATGTTACCATCATCTCTTGACAATGGGCACCCTCCAAGTTCACTAAAGTACGAAGTCAGTTGGAAACGCGTTTCAATAAGAGATTAGTTACTTTTTTCTCAGACATGACGGTAACACGTTCTCGGCAGCCTCATAGTTTCTCCTTATTTAGGTAGTGTGTGATGATTCCAGTTGTGAGGCTTTCATTTCCAGTGTCGCTTTTGACAGTGAATTATGTCTCCATCGAGATTGAGTTCAATGATGATGTTATAGACGATTCCGCACGTTAGTTTTTTCTATGTTATTTCTGGTTTATCTTTGCCCTTCAGTAAGTTTTATCAAAATTTGATAAGTCATTTTATCTTATGAACAACAGAAAGCTTATCTTGAAAAACATCCTAGATCTAAGAAAAAGATAACAGCTCGTCGAGAATTAAAGAAGAAGATGCAAAAATTAGTGGAAGAACAAAATCAATATGACTATAGGTCAAAAACCTGAATATTATGAAGAATACGCAGACTTTCTTGACAAACATCCAAACCTCCCGCTCAAAGCTGATATTGATTAATCTGACAGCAATCTAGGAGATTATCCATGAAACACATTGCTCAAATTCAAAAAGAATTTGCGAAAGCAGCTCTCAACAAACAAGCTGCTACGTTTGAAGACTTAAGTTACGAAGCTCAAGTTGAATACCTCAAACAACATCCAGCTAGCAAAAAGAAGTTAACAAAACAAAAAGGCGAAGGTGGTGCTGCGCTTCACGAACTTATTGAAGAAAAACGTCAGTCACTAAGTAATGATGCTTCAAATCAAAAATTAATTAATGCAAAAAGACGTGCAATTAGTAAGAGTATGCCAGATGCATCAAAAAAGATGTTATCAATCAATGGTGGAAAAAATTTCGTTATTGGCAGTGAAGATCATGCTTTGTATTCAACAGATAACTTTTTGAAATTATTAGATGATTTAGCGAGTGTTTTAGATTATAGTAAAGAACCTAAGTTAGCTAAAGATATGTCGCACGAAATGTTTAATAGTCCATTATTGCACGACACAAAAGCACAGGGATTGTTTGAAAAGGCTCTTACTGAAACCGATGACAAATTAAAACAAAAATATTTGAATGAAGCAAAAGTCCAAATCAAAGATGAAAATTTGCGTGCAGGTAACGGTGATAACTTTATGATCGAACCACGATCTATAAAATTTATGCTTAAGACAGCACCTGACATGGGAGAAGCACAAGACAAATCGCAATTTTTACAGAATGTTAAATCTGAAAAAAACATGTCGTTTAAAGACAAAATAATGCAAAAAATAGATGAATATGATGAAATGGATATGTATGATGAAATTAAAGCGTTTGTAGAAGATATGGATGAAAATGATAAAAATGATCGTCGAGAATTAAAGAAGAAGATGCAAAAATTAGTGGAAGAACAAAATCAATATGACGCTTTAATTAAATAGCAATATCGCTGGGAAGAATAAATCTTAAAACATTTCTACAACTTAAAAGCAGCTCTAACCAAGCTGCTCTTTTTTGCCCTCGCCAACAATCTACGCAATAATCTTCTACGCATCTAGCGTTGATTACTATACCAAGATGCAAAACATACCTCATACATACGACTTCGATAAACGTCAAGTATCTGACGAACTTGAGATACTAAACAGACACTTCAAAACAGCCCAAAAAGAAAAATACTCGAACGCTATCATTCACTTTCTCTATGACAAAGCTCGCAAACGAGAACGAAATACGAAACTTAGCAAACATGCAATCAAACGCGTTGAAACATTCATGCGTACAAGATTGCAAAAACAATACGGTCCCTACGCAAATGTCTGGCTAGAACCCACAAGATCAAAAGGCATCGGTGCCGGCTACAACATTGACCAAATCTACACCACAAACTACGGTCGCCTCTACTCCAGTCACATCTCACACGCAAACGGCATTCTCATCACAACACACGCAATCGAACGCTTTGAACAACGATACACTCAACACGACCTCCTAAACCAATTCGTCAAAAAACAACTCAACATCACGTCAACGGCACTTGACAGACTTCTCATGCTCTTAAACTACATTCAAGGTTACTACCTCGACACTCAACCAGACTCAACGACAAATCAAGACGAACAAGAATCAGGCACATATTACATCTGGTGCTGGCCACAACACACACAACACATATTCTCCGGCGGCATCTTCGTTCTACAACGCATTGAATCTCTATTCCTTGTCAAAACATTCCTACCAGAACTAGCAGCAAAAAACATCCTACCACTAAACCAATGGAAACGAGAACCCAATCCCTACGACTTTGAAAACATGAAAACATGGCTACTATCATTATGTTGTACCCAATTCAATCTTCATCATTAAATTGGAGGAATAGTGAGCAACCAGTTTATTGAGCCGCAGAAAATTGTAGAGACTTACAGGTTTATCTTCGATGCATTTCCTACCTTAAAGTGTTTGCCCATATATGGCTGGGGCAGATATTACAAATACGAGTTGAGCGGCGAACCATTCGAACTGGACGATTATTCGTTCGAAGATTTCAAATCTGTTTCGCATCATAACTGGAGTAAACTTCCGCTTGATTGGGACTTGCTCGCTCAGGTCTCGCAAAAGCTTTCGTCTAATGAAGATCCAGAGCTTACATTGAAGTATGAAGACCTGGGTTGTTTTGAACGAAGAGAATGGGCTTTTGATTATGGTGATGGTGAAGAACGAGGTGGTGTTTGTGCTTTCGTCGTTAAGACGGGTAACGAACTTTCTCTCAAACTCGTAAAATGCGATTCACCAGAATAGTATGTACCAAAAAGGTTTAGCTGCTGATATAAAGAAAGCAAAGGAAATAAAATGAGTCTTGGATGCTTTGAATGTCGTGAAATCGGCGGGTCATACAACACACTAGTTGTCTTCATACCAAATGAATTCGACGAGTCGACCCAGAAAAAAAGTAAAATCCCCCTAAAGAAACTAAAAAGAAAAACTACATCATCATCAAATCTATCTAAAAGAACTTCTACTTCAAATTACTCATACTCAAGTACTAATCACACGTTCTCACGCTCTCACACCCACTCTTGATCTATAAGCCCATATCACACATACCACTCCACCCACCACAACAAGCACTCAGTCACGTCCCCAACTCACGCGTTCATATTGTCAACTAGTCCCAATCCCACACCCACAAAAACTATAACCAACTCTTTTCACACTAATCCCAACCTCGAAGCGATCGTATACTTGTTACTACCCGAATTACACCCGAAAGTGATGTAAAGAACACTGCAGAGTGAGATTGGTTCTGCACGAACTAACATCTTTACCAAACCTCAAACTACAAGGCGATCAACAACCATTACATCAACAAAACTACTTAAAAGAACCCTGCAGAATGAGATTGGTTCTGTGAGGGCCAAACTTTGCGGTAGGGGTACGAATCTTACTCTCTCTACGATTTTTTTTTGCCCTCGCCAAATTTTAACTAAATGTAAACATGTTGATTAAAATGAATAAAAAAACTATAATACTGCACTAACAGAATTGTCAAAGATGAAACTAACTGTCGGCAAACAATACATAACTTTTGCAAACGACATTATTCAAGTCATTGAAGACTGCATGTCAAACACATCAGAAGCACAATCAAAAAACTATCAAACAATAATACTTAACGGCGCATCTATCAGAATTGCAAAATGCAAATTAATCAAACGTCGACGAACACAATACGAACACTCTATTATGTCAAACACCATGCACAACCCTACTTCATGGAACGGCGCCTGTGAAGGTGACATCATGGAATATATGGCCGACGAAGGCCTCTATTCTGGTTGGGACAATCGAACTTGCATTATGCACATAAAAAAAGAATATCCACATGAATAAATATTGCAAAGTCAAAGGCCAAATGGACTAAAGTAATCTCTGACATTGACACAACATGCCGATTCTACTAGCTCAACGGCTGCAAAAAGAAAGAACATTGCCAACACAAAACAACTAACCTAAATGCAAAATTCATAGGCAAAACAATAACAGACGTCACTAAAAACAGCCTCATATTCAGTGACGGATCTACATTCAAATTCGGAACATAAATGTGGAAAAGACTCAAATATCCAAATCAACAATACATCGGCTGATTTTGTCCCAAATGCAAAACGTTCATCAATACTAAACAAATTTCTGACAAATTTAACAAATACGACAAAAACTACAAAGTCATTGGCCAACTCAAAAAATCATCAACTCAAACCCGACAAAATACACTGCGGAAACTACACTAAACGTGACAACAACCTATGCAAACTATTCCCAAAACACCAACACAAAGGATACAGCGAACATCCTCAAACTTGACGGCCCTCACACTCTAAGAAACCCACAATGCCTAAAATACAGCATCGAACTCCAAAATCCCACACAATAAAAAAACTACTCTCCCTCAAATATATATCCAATAATAATAACTCATCATCATCAATATCATCAATATATAAAACAACTTCTACTTCTACAAATATATATACATACACTACCAATAATACTAAAATATCACCCGCTCTCTCTCACACTCAATCTATATTCCAATATCACTCATACCCACTACACACCACAACTATCGACAATAAGCACTCATACCCACCCCAATCACGCATTGACCCGTTGTTTTGAACTTACCATTTACAAAACAACAATACAGCAACAAAATAGAAGGCGATAAAAAACTTAAAAAGGCCCAGATGGCAATATAGAGTGAAAGAGAGCGACAGAGGGCCAAATAAAGTAAAAAAGAGTAAGGGGACCTTGCGGTAGGTGTACGGATCTTAGGCCCGCGCGAAATTTCTCGTCACGCTCGACAGCCCGCGGCCTCACGTGTGGTACCCACTACACCAATTGCTATTTACTGCTATTTGCACGAGCCGGCGACTCATAACAGCCAGTTTACAAGTAATAATATTTACAAGGGTCAATAACACGCGTTCTACGAAATCATGAGCTTTTAGCTCTGCGAGAGATAGACTTTTACAAATAGCAAATAATGCGCGATTAGAAAGGGCCAGTGTAAGTAGTTACAGCGAGTGTTTGAGCTGTATAGTACCTTGTATGTTGTCAGTTTGCAAATGATAAATATATTTACTTATGTCAATAACGCGCGTTCTGCGAATTCGCGAGCTTTTAGATCTGCGAGAGTGTCAGTTTACAAAAGACACTTATCGCGCGATTGGAGAGAGCCAGTGTGGATAGTTACAGCGAGTAGGCGAGTTAGTTTTTGAAGACAATCGAGATGCGTGTAAAGTCGGAGCCGAGTTGGTTGACAATCATTTGGCGATGAGGGAGTTTGTAGATTTTGTTGTTTTGTGTGATTTGGGCTGTGTATCGACCTGAGAGATTGTTGTTGTCGATGATGATAGTCGTGTGTAAGTCTTTTGGAGCGGGTTCAAATTTAGTTTCGCGTGTAGTCCAGCGAGTTTTGCATTGGTTACATTGACGCCTACGCCTGATACATGAAGAAGATATTTTTCTGGAGTCAACAACTAGATTATGTGGATGGCTACATTTTGGACATTTCATAAATTCCTCCTTCGAGTGATTTGATAATCATGTTGATTCTTCTTCCTAGTAAGTGGAGTAATCATGTTGTATTGCTATGTTTCACACGCGTGCGCGAGCGAGCGCGCGATAACGCGCGCGTAGAAGATTTGCAAAGATTGTTAAGTGGAGTGATTGTAACTGCGTGTCTAGATGTCTACAGCATTTGGCAGAGAAGCATGTTAGTAGTAGGTATGAGATCTGAGGTAGATTTAAGACCATAAATTTTTTTATGGTAGTATAAAGATTTTTGGTATGGGACTAGAGCTGATCAGCTCTGTAGGGCGTTAGATGGTATAGGGTTAGACGGCCACATTTTGAACGTTGTGGCAGAGTTAGTTCTACGTGTGATAGCAGATGTCGTGTAATTGCGGGTAGATTACGGGTGGATTTATCTAGGGGGGTGCACTGGCTTGTGGCTGAAAGTCATAGAGAAGTCGTGCAAATGAGTTTGTACCATTGGTTACTGAGTTTGTCTACAGTGTCGTAGTTTTTTTCATAGTCGTAGAAGCCGAGGTTTTTGGCTTGGTTGTAGAGGAAGTTGCATTGACGTTTGTGTGGGCCGATTAGCATTTTGTGGGGTTCAATGTGTGTGGGAGAACCGAGGACAAGAGCTTTTGCTTCAGGGAAGTGTTTTTTCCATTGTTTTTTAGCGAGAGAGATGAGGTCTTCTTCTGAGTTGAATCCTTCGGTTGAATCACCAATTGTAAGGAATCGTTCTTTCTTTTGTTCGATGTCTTGTTTGGTTACTTTTCTTTTTAGGGTGATTTTCTTTGTTCTGAAATTGAGAGAGCCATAGTAGTGAATAGCTCCGATAGATATACCTTGCCATGTTGTGATGTTTAAGTAGCAGATGAGTTTGTCAGCTTTAGTGTAGTAGTTAGAAGCCGACATAGATAAGGCCGTCGTTGAAGTCAATGTTGAATTGCCAGAAGGGAAAGTCGTTGGGATTGCCGATGTATGGTTCGGCGAAGTTATCGTGAGCATAGATGATGAAGATCATTCTTCCTCCGATTTGTATTTGAGTTGTGAAGTAGTGCATTCTTGGAGATCAACATCATCGCGCAGTTCTTTGAACGCAGGTTGGTAGAGACAACCGTTTTTGTAGGCATAGAGGTATTTGATTTCGGCTATGGAGTCGACTGATGGGAGTGGATAGAGTGAACAAGTGCAGTAGCCGACGAATTCACGTTGGCCGTTGTCGTTAAAAAGTTCCATGCCGATAGATGCTTTGCCGTTGCGACCTTGGACCACGATGACTGAAGCTGATTCATAGAATTTGTATTTGACTTGATCGAGGCCTTTGCCGGGAGTGAAGTGAGCAGCAAGACGTTTGAAAACAATACCTTCTTTGCCTCGACGTTTGAGGTCTTCAAAGAGAGCGCGTTTTTCTTGTTCGGTGACAGCAAGGGGAACGATCCGGATGAGGTTGTCAAATGGTATTGTGTTGAGGATTTCGAATCGTTTTTGGTATGGGACATTGCGAAGGTTGACGGTATCGATTTCAAGAAGGTCCCATACATAGAATTTGTTCTTGATGTGTTCGCCGTCGATCAGCACGTTACGTTTGAGCGATAGGAGAGATGATTTGAATTCCGATGTGTCTGATGGTTGGCCTTTTTTGTTGCGGACGATGAAGCGACCGTCTTTGCATTGAAGTGTTATGTGGTTGCCGTCTTTCTTTTCTTGGGCGCCCCAAGCAGGATCACTCAGGTATCGCTCGACTTCTGACTCGTCGATGGGTGTGAGTAATTGAGGAATGATAGCTGGTTCATCGTCATAGGCAGCTTCATGTTTTTTGTGTTTACGTTTGACACCAGTTGGTGTGGGTGAAAAGTCGGATGGGACTTTGCCGAGTAGAAGGTCACGAGCGGCTTTGATTTCTTGAAATTTGTTAACATCGCCGCCTTTATCTGGATGATGAATGCGAGCGAGATTTCGGTAAGCTGTTTTGATTTCTTGTTCACTGGCTCCGGGGACAACGCCGAGGATTCCGGAAGCATGTTGGCCAAGAATAGATGAGACAGCAACTGATGATGACCATGTGGCTGAGAATCCAGCAGCCCATTGTTCAGGCGATCCGGGTTCACCTTCGTAGGTCCCATATCTGGAGCTGTCGTCATCCCAAACGGATTTTCGTTTTCCCATAGGATGACTCCTTTTGCAGGATAATCATGTTGAAATTGTGTTTCGGGCCACAGCCACATTTTGAACGTGTTTTAAGATGACAAAAAAAGAGGAGCTCTTTCGAGCTCCTCCTTTGGAGGAAGAAACAATCAAGCACTCCGGAGGGCTTTCGCTTTACGGTTTTTCGTCCGGTTCTCCTTAGCCCAGCGATAGGCGGTTGACTTGGAGATGTTCTTGGTGTCCGACGGATATGATCCGTAGCGGCTGGTGGTTTCGGTCCATATTGACATGAGATCCTCCTGGGTTCAAGTTTGAAAATGTCGGGGCGTGTTAGAGGCCCGCCCCGTTGCCTTGTTGATTTCCTTTGTTATGCCAACTGTCCGGTGACGTAGTTGGAAAGCCGCTGGTGTCCGTAACGGCGACCTTTGAGCCCGGCTGCTGTCAGGTGCTTGCACTGTCCGTGCCGGATGTTGCCGCGGCAGCTGCAAGTCCACCACTGCGCTCCGGGAGCGTTATCCCAGCTTACCAGGTAGAGACGGTTGCTGGAAGCCGACCGGACTTTGAAGCGGACCTTGTAACGATCGCTGTCCGGAAGAACCTCAACTGCTGTCTGCTGGATGCGATTCATAAGTGCGTTCATCTTCTTCCTCCAAGGTTTGAATTTGTTCCTTCCTTCCTAGTAGAGTAGTCATGCTGAGTGCGCTGCACGCGTTCAAAATATGACCGTATAACCCTATACCGCTCTGCAGGTTAGCTGAAAAGATAGAGAAGCGTAGATTTAGGAACTGAGAGGCGTAGAAGGAGGATGGCCACATTTTGAGCGCTGCGCGGGATGAGAATTCTAAGAAGAAGAAGAAGAAGAGCGATTAGGTTTGAGGACGAACTCTTACGTGGAGGATTTCAGCTCTATTTTTGAGAGTTTCGTAATTGATGATGTTGCCAGTGCTAACAAAGATACGAAGTGTGACTTCAATTGTCTCGAAGATATCGAGTATTTCTTGATCGTTTGGTTGAAATTCTAAACATCTGTGAGCGATTGAGTATATTGCTAGTAAGTTGTTGATTTTATGAATCTTTGCTCCCGCTTTTTGAGATGCTTGAATTACTAACCACTGGTCTTTGGTAACCATGTGGTGTATCTCCTGAAAAAACGATAGGTCGATTTATGATGGTGATAATTATCAATTGATTAACGTTCTATTTTTGGTGAAAGAAAGAAAGGGAGCAATTACGTTTTGTGTAGCTTGCTCCCTTTCGCCCCAGATGCCGTTGCTTTAGTTAGTCTCCATCAGAAGCTTTCTTTTTAGCAGTCTTTTTCTTGGCCTTGGCCTTGGCTTTGTCATCTGCTTCAGCCTTTTTCTTGGTGGCTGCTTCTGTTTTCTCTTTCCAGAATTCCGTCTTCTGTTCGACGGTGACTGTTGCCAGTTTGGTCAGAGATTCGAGAACTTTGTCGGTGTTCTTGTCGAAGACCTCATTGAAAGTGACCTTGTCGAGGACCAGTTCAACGGGCTTCTTCGACTGTACCGAACATTTGCCGAAAGTAGTAACTTTGGCACCGGTGATGTCCTTGATGATTTTGGCTGCATCGTTCATGATGCCAAAGTAGAAGACGCACCGGGATTTGCCATGGACCGAACGGGACTTCTTGCGAGCTTTGAAAGCGATCACTCTGAAGTCTTTGCCATCGTCGTTGGGCACTCCATAGATGAGTTTGCCACACTTGTACGGAAGTTTCTTGATCTTCTGGCCGGCGATTTCCATGTCAAGGACGGCAGTTTCGAAATCCTTGGTGATCATTTCCATGGGCGGCCGAGCGAGCTTGGCTTCCTTGTCATCTTCGTTGGTTTCGCCATCAGTGGTTTCGCCGTCATCACTTGCAGCTTTCTTTTTCTGCTTCGGTTTGGCGGCTTTCTTTTTCCGAGGCTTAGTAGTCGATTCGTCAACTACAAGAGTTTCTGTTTTCGGAGTTTCGGTCTCCAAAGTCTCGACTACGGTAGCATCAACGACTGATTCATCCACTGTGGTGTCTGCCGTTGTTTCGGCAGTTTCGGTTTCTGTGAGTGGTTTCTTCGTAGCTTCTTCAAGCGTCGGCATTGGGGGGCCTCCTGCAGTACGTTTAAGATGTATGTGTTATTTCAACTCTTTTTGGTTGAAATTTTCTTGGTTCGAATTTGGCGAAAAAGCGATTCATGATACCTTGAACATTTTTTCTTGCTGTGTCTTCAAAATTCTCTCGGTGTCCGATCGCTCTTACTGCTGATTGGATGAGTTTCATTTCCCTTGCTACGAAGTCTTCTTGGATTTCGTCAGGCATGTCTTCACTCATCAGTTCAGTAAGCTGTTGTTTCCTCCTTGGCAGAACATTCTGTTGAAGAGTATTGAGTCTTTGCCGGTTAACTGCACGATTGAGAATTTGTTTGCCGGCAGGGAACTCAGAAATGATTCGAATGATCTCAAAGAGTATTTCTACGTGTGTTGAGTTGAGATCTTGCGATAGTTCCAGTTGTTCGACACGTTGTCTCAGCTCTTGAATGTCAGTATCGGTATCCGATATCGGCTCCGTTTCCTGATTTTGTTCACACATAGGTTCCTCTCCTTGATACAGACCTCCCATGCTAAGGTCCAATGAATTATCTTCGTATTATAGTAATCAGGATAAAAGTCGTAGAAAGGCCATTTATCTACGGCTTACATTATACTCGCGCGTGGCTACCTACTTTCTTGATTTTTATCCAGTCCATGATATCCTTTCCATGTTTAGGATTAGTTACATAGATGCTGTTCTTGTTTTTGAGGACCAAACCCTCTTCTACAGGGTCATCTCGAAGATCGATGGCTTTGTAGAGTTCAACAATACCGTTTTGATATTGTTGAACTCGGTAGACTTGACCTTTGGACTTAGTCTGTAGAGTTTTGGGTATTATTTTCCACATTTCAAGATGTTGACGGCGTTCAAAAAGTGGCTGCTTTTTGAGATCTTCGCCATCGAAGAAAGGACAATCCCAGAGAACAACAACGTTCTTGAGGTCTTTGGTTCGACGATCAACAAGTTCTCCGTCAAACACAGTATAGTTAGGAACATCACTGAAGTCGAAAACTGATGTGTCGATATCGATTATTGTTCCATGGCGATTGTAGAAAAGAGGTCGATGTTTTTCGATGAAGATGAGAAGTCGCCAGCCGTTGTATTTGATTTCGGCATCCCAATTAGGGTTCTTGGCTAGTGTCAAAAAGAGAGATGCTGTAGGCCAAATTCTTGTTGGTTGCGGTGGATAAAAATATGGTATCATATTTCTCTCTGTCTCGTGTAACGTCTGCTAAACGGCTGATAGTTGCCGCAACTCGGATAATAGCTCACGATACATAGGATCGCTGCTACGAGATGCATGGATACTGTGCTTGCCGATTAACTTGGCAATTTCGGCATGGCGCTGTTGTGGGACGTGATGTGCCGACTTCGTTAACGCCTCCACACGTTTTAGAAATTCGTTACATTGACTGCCACCACGACCAACTTGACAGATTGACGAAGCAATACACTCTGAACAAATCATATTAACCTGCCATCATGAGTAAATGTTCAGCTTCTTCTTCTTTGCCGGTAGCTTTGAGTTCAGCAACTTCTTTGTCGATTTTCTCCCAATATTCTTTTTGTTCTTGTTCGATAATCGTAAAAAGTGCGTCATCAAAAGGTTGCCACTGATTTTCACTCCAGTCGGCACATTCATCGATGGGAATGAGCGTTTTGAGATCAAGGATGTGATAGATTTCAGGGTAAGCTGGTTCGCCGGGTTGTCCTGAACCGTCGGGATAATATCTGACTTCAGGAATTTCGGGAATGAATTCCCACCGGATGCCGTATTTGACGCCATTGACGGTGACAAGATCGTAGCGACGGGCTTTTGCTTGTCTTTCGAGACGAGTGATTTCCATACGGATTGCTCGGTCTTTCAGGTATTTTTGGTATGATTCAGTCATGATTTAATCCTTTTGATGATGTCGTCAATAATATCATAAACGCTATCTGAATGTCTGGGCGCCGTGGGAAGAAGCAAATCTTCGATTGATGCTTTGATTGCATTTCGAAGAGCTTCTTCTGTGATTGAAATTGGTGGAGTTTCTGTTTGGTATGAATATGGACATTCTTTGACGCAATTATCTCCGGCTTCACATGTGCCAGCAAATTTTTGATCAATGCCAGCCTCGATACAATCATCGGCAGTGAGGATTTCAACACAATCATATCCAGATTGATCAGGATATTGACATTGCGAATGAGAGCATGAGCCGGTTTTCTTTCGTGTTTCGCAAGCCATTAGTTGTACCGCTGATTACAATTGTAATAAACGTCTTGAAAATGCATGAAGAACGGTCTGAAAATCTGGATGAATTGGAAGATGTGTTTGTGACTAAAACAAATGTGCCCATTATAACAAACTGCTTGAAAAGTAGCATCAGCCTTTACAACTGTCACAATAGCGTTTTTTGGGATGATATGATCAACGCCATAGTGTAGTTTGATGTTGGCTTTAAGAAGGTCGCCCTTTTTGATACTTTTGGCTATTTGAGCCAGGGTTATCGACAACATGGATGGTTCCTCCTATAAAGTAATCATGTTGCGCTTGTTTCTCGGGCCACATTCTACGATTTTAACGGCCACATTTAGCGTTCTCACGACAAAAGAAAAGCCCGGGTGGATGATACCTGGGCTAGGAGGAACAGACGAGGCGTGTTGAAGGCCCGCCCCGTTGCCTTACGCTTCGGGAACGGCTTCCAGCAGAGCGACTTTTGCCGAACGCTGCAGCCTGAACCTGGGCACCCAACTGGCCGGGCGTGCTTTCACCTGCATTTCCTGGCCAAAACGGGTGACCGTGCCGGCTTCGCGCGCTTTGCGGTACTTCCAGGTTAGCTTGCCCAGGCCGGGAAGGGCAACGCCACGATCGGCAACGGCGTTTTCGACGACGACGGAAGTGATGGCCATGACCATGTCTTTGATCATGGAACGCTTCAGGCCGGTTTCATCCCAGTCGTGTTCGGCGATGAGCTTGGCTTTGACGGCGTCATACAGGTCGGTACGACGAAGCGACTTCCGCTTGCTGATCTTCTTGCGGGCTTTCTTGACTGCCATGCATCTCTCCTTGAAAAAGTGATCGTCATTGAGACTTTTTTGAAGCACCTCAAATGACTGGTGTCATAAATGATCAACCGGCTATGATATCATCGTCGTCTTCATCGGCAGTGCCAAGACTGTCGAGGATTTCGGCAACGGCGTTCTGTGACTGATTGACTTGCGACTGGTGGAGTTCGATGTCATTGTCCCGATCTGAAGTGACTTTGTAATCCTTGTCGTAGGTATGACCGGTCCGGCCGTTGAAGTTCACCCAAATCCGGAAGCCGTAATCGGCGTCGGCTTTTTCGGCCAGCTGCTGGATCTTGGTGCAATAGTCCCGGTAAGTGGTGATCAGTTCTTCCTGCTGTTCTTCATTGAGGTCCGGTTGGTTGACGGCAGTTTTGGCTTCGCCGGCACGCTTGTTCGCAATCCGGAAAGCTTTGATGAGAGTAAGAGCCGGGTCGGTCACGATTTCTTTCTTTGAAACGATTGTTTTGGGCATCTGGTTCTCCTCCAAAAAGTGATGTTGGCCGTGGGCCGGATTGTTCCGGCCCATTCCTCTTTCTTATTTCGGATACTTGACTGACGGCTTCGCTTGGGCAGCCTCGAGGACCTTGGCAACGGTCGCTTTCTGGTCGGCCTTGAGGGACTTGCGAAGTGCGAAGTAGTTGGCCTGAAAATCTTTGGTCGGCTTGATCGACTCATCGGTGTCGAAGAAACGGTCGAAGTCGTCGCCGAGGCAATCTTTCAGAGCCTCCATCATTCCTTCCCGGACCGTGCTGACGGTTTCTTTGACGAACATAACGGCGTACTTTTCGCCAAAGATCTGCTGGAGGGGTGACTCCATCGAAATGTCCATCTTCGAATAGGCATCTTTGAATTGAATCTGGATCTTCATCTCGGTGCCGGAGACATTGACCGTCTTGACGAAGTTGTCGGCGTCGGCCTGCTCGTTCTTGGCATCCTGGGCAGCATCGATGAGGGTACCTTCGTGCATCCGTTTTTCGGCGGTAAGGTTTTCGATCTGCTGCGAGAGAGTGATACAATAGTCAACAACGGGAACATTCTTTTCCCGGCCGCCGATTTCGATAGTAGTCATCGGGGAATCGATGGTGTGCTGCTGGGGCTTGGAAGCTTTCGACTTCTTGCCGTCAGCCAGCTTGATGTTGAGGTCGTCGATTGCAACTTTCTTTTTGGCCATGAAAAACTCCCGGTTGAAAATTTCCTATGTGAGTAATCAGGCGGCGTCGCTACTCGTGGCCACGCTCGCTGCAGTTTCTTCAAGTTCGTCAACTGCTTCGACTTCGACTTTCATGAGCTCGAGGAAGCCTTTGAGTATTTTCTTGTTTTTGAGGACCGTGACTGTTTTGGTCTTCGGTTTCTTCTTGCCCCGGATTTGCTCTTCGTCGGCGTACCAGTAAACCACGATCGGCGTGTTGTCCGGCCGGAGATTGAAGGTGTCCTCATCGATGTCGATGAAGTACTCGTTACCTTGTCGATCCACTACCTCGTTGATGAGGTTGGGCTTCTTGGGCTTTTCGACTTTCCAGGGATTTCTTCTCATGTTCTTCCTCTTATTAGACTAGTCATGCTGAGTTGCGCGTGCAGCCTCAAAATATGACCGTATAACTCTTTACCACTCTGGGCTTTAGAAAGTTTATTCACTAGAGACTCGACCTATCAGAAAGGCGTAGATTAAGAAAATAGGCTCTATCCATGGTATTATACCTTCGACTTCTACGACTAATCCGAAGTCCCGAGAAGGGTCTCTGACGACAAGCGAGTCGCGAGCTCACCAAAAGTGGCCTGTCTAGAATGGCGTAGAAGGCGTGTTTTTCAGCAGCGTCTTCTGAGAGAAATTTGCAGCCTATTTTGAGATAACGAGTTGGACGGTACTATTTTGAGGCGCAACGTGAATACAGCATGATTAATCTAACAAGAAAAGGAGAGATGAGATGCCGCTTACCATCGGATGCGACCCTGAATTCATTCTGGTTCAAGATGGTCGCCACATCAACTGTAACATCCAGCACAATTGCACTCACGGGAACATTGGATCGGACCATGGTGGTCGAGTTGGAGAACTTCGGCCAAAGCATGGCACACCAGCTGAAGTTGCCGCAAATCTTCGTGGTCTTTTGAGTTATATCCAGCAGCAATACCCCAATACCAAAGTGGTTTGTGGTGGTGGAGCTGGCAGCCCAAATAATCCAAGTTACGAAGCCATTGGTGGTCACATTCATTTCGGCGGTCTTCGGCTCAATGCAACTTATGAATCGTCAACGAGGTGGCGGAATCGAAATCGTTACCGTCAAGGCAGACGGCATTTATCACCTAATACTGATGACAATAAGCTCGTCGTTGCATTAGATTTCTTCATTGGCCGACGTCTTAAGAAAGTTTCTGGTGGATCGAGGCCAAGGGGATCATGCTATGGCAAACTTTCCGATATCGAAACTAAAACTTGGGGTTTTGAATATCGGACACCACCTTCATGGGTGACAGACCCATACCTTGCTGAAGCTGTTCTTGCTGTGGCATATCGAATTGCTGAGATGTGGAACACAAAGCCTCAGGCTTTTGACACTCTTTTTGCTGCAAGGAAGACAACGGCTCGCCGAAAAGACTACAATATGTTGATTCCGGCTTCTGGTTCTAACAAGTCATATTACACAGAACAAATCAAAAGGTTCCGTCGGGTAGCTTTTTCTAAAACATATCAGATGGACAATCCCGAATGTTTGGAACTTTGGATGAATCCTCGGAAGCTCATTTCAATGTATGCTCCAAAGAAAGTGGTTGGAGCAGAAGTTACTACCGGAACAATCACGCAGAGGACTTCAATCCAGTTGCAGGTTTGCCAGATCAAACAGATTGATCGTTCTCAAGATTTTGAACAAGAATCAGTTATCAAAGTTTGCCGGTTCGCAATTCCGGAAGTCAGAATTTATCCCTTTGCTGAATATACCCCTTGGCAGTTCCAATTGACTCGTGATATCAGGCTTCGACCGGATACCATTTACTTTAGCAAGGAACTTCGGCCGTTCTTGAAAATCAAGAGGGGATCGAAATTTCGGGCAAGGTTCGTGGAAATTCGACGGCGAGTTGCTGGAGAACGAGGAACCCAAATCGAATCTCTTGATAACTGCGTGTTTTATAATGCACAACGGTCTAATGCTGCAATTAACGAAGCTATCATCGAAACTTTCGAGACTTGCGCCCGAACGAAAATACATAGAGAAGTTGAGGCTGAATAATTTCACAAAAAACTTGTGAAAATTTGGCCACGAAATACGAAAGCAACTGATTACTCACTTAACAAAAGGAGGCACAAGATGCCGCAGGAAGTGACCCTCACATTTGAGACCGATGATGATGGACTGAACCTGACCGGAACGGTCAACTTTCCGAATGCAGTCAACATCAACGGAATCTCACAGCTTCATGTTCGGGGCTTGGCCGAATGGCGCCATGTACCGGCCAACATCGTCCACGTGAATCGCGACACGATCGAGCGCCTTCGCATCAACGAAAAGGCGAAGAATTTCTCGAAGATCGGCATGAATTTCATTGGAATTCAGGCGCGGTCAGAGTTGCTCATCGCTGCGTCTTGCCGGAAGGGCAAGAATGGTACCAAGAAGGTACAGGAGCAGCTGACGAAGTTCTTCAAGGCTCTCGGCGCTTCGTCCATCAAGTTCAGCATCCTCGATGTTGACAAGGAGCTGGCTTCTGGCGAGCAGAATCGGGATGACAACGACGAACTCTAAAAAGAAGGGGCCGGATTTTATCCGGCCCACTTCTTTGATTACATGGATGATGCCACATTATGAACAATTCACCTCGAACATTTCTCGTCTTTGTGTACGGTTCTCTTCTCAAGGGACTTGGCAATCATCGGTTGCTTGAAAATTCGGGTGTCAAGTTTGTTGAAGAGACAACTGTCCGGGCGAAACTTTACACTTCGCATTGGGCATGGCCATTCATGATCTTTTCTTTGTCAAATAAAGACAAGCTCAAAGGCGAAGTCTACGAAGTCGACTTGGCTACATTTAGACGCCTCGACATGCTCGAAGGATATTCACCAGGCCGTTGTGACGGTCTTTTCATCAGGAAAAATGCCACAACTGCTTCTGGCAAAACTGTCTGGATTTATGAAGGCGGCCCAGGCCTTCGTTTTGACAGACAAAACACACTCATCAAAAGTGGTGATTGGCGAGTTGCATACACTGACTATCACAAATCTAATCAGACTCCATTCTACTGGGATGATGAGTCTTATTGGACTGAAGATGATTCAACAGAAGAAATTCACGTTCACGATGGTATGAAGGAGGCGTACCATGACGATGCATGTTGATATCCTCATGAAGAATGGCGATCGCTATATCTGCGGTCAATTTCTCGACAAGCAAGCGTAGTAAGACATCTCTAGGCTTGACGCAAGTAATCGAAGCGAATGGAACACTGCGGGAATTCAAGAGCAAGAATATTGACAAAGTATCCGTCTGGATAGAATAGTTCTTAACCCCACTTTAATCAACCTAAAAGGAGGTTGTATGGCTCAGAAGAAGAAGGCTGCCAAGAAGACCAGCAAGGCTGGCAAGCGCAGTCAGAATCTCAAGATCCAGTCCAAGCGTGCCAAGGCCAAGAAGAAGACGGCCCGGGCGAAGAGAAAGAACCGGCATTTGTCAGTCAAGACGGCTAAGCTGACTCGCACGCTCAGGAAGCTGCGTGCAGTAGCCAAGAAAGCACTTCGAACGGCGATCAAAAGTATGGATATTACCAAGGTCCCGGAGAAGACGTACCGGAAGATCGACGCCGTGCTCGTCAAGAATGCCGACATCCTCAACGCCGTACAGGCTGCTGTTGTGGAAGCCGCAAACGAGCTTGGGACAGTCAAGACGCGGAAACCGCGGAAGCGCAAGGCTGCGGAAGATGCAGCTCAGGAATAGCGGCTAAGGAGCTGCGTTCCAAGGCCAGAGGCAATTGCTTCTGGCCTTTTTCTTGTCGAGACGAGATCAATATATGGCCGTCTAAGTGCGAATTATAGTAGCTAACTTAGACGGCCATTTTTTGACGCACGCGTTGACTTTCGACATGATTACTTTGATAAGGAGAAGTATCCATGGATAATCATGTCATAGCAAATATGCTTTTAGATATCGCTAAAGTCAAACAGGCAACAGGATCAAATCGATTTTCAGTCGGGTCATTTCAAAAAGCTGCTAAGTTTGTTGCTCACCTCACTGCGCCTATTACATCTATCGATTACCAGAATCAAAAAGGCATTGGACCTAAGATCGCTCATGCCATTGAGGAATTTATAACTACTGGTAAAGTACAGTGGTTGGAAGATCATAAACAATATCTCGATTCAAGTTCTCAAGCTTCAGAATTAGAAAAAGTCGAAGGCATCGGTGCGAAAACAGCTTTAAAAATTCATGAAGCTTTGGGAATATCGACCATTGATGAACTCAAAGCAGCAATAGAAAATGGGTCAATCAGTCAAGTTCTCAAAGACAAGTCAATAGAGAAAGTGAAAAAAGGTCTCGAGTATTTAGAAACTACTCGAGGCCGTCTTCGTTTGGATGAAGGACTTCTACTTGCAATCAGTATCCAACGCCAAATGAAAGATCATGTTAAACGAATTGAAGTTTGCGGATCAATTCGCCGGTCAAAAGAGACAGTTGGCGATGTTGATGTGGCAATTATTCCGAAGATCGATGCTGAAACATCATTGCGAGCATTCGAAGCAATGGATATCGTTGACAAAGTGATTGATTCAGGTGATAAAAAATCGTCAATTTGGGTCAACGGAACTCGTTGCGATTGTTATGCTTGGGACGAAGAGAATTTTGAATCAGGAGTGATGCACTTAACTGGATCAGATGAACATAACAAATATCTTCGGATTCTTGCCATTCGTAAAGGATGGGTACTTTCCCAGTACGGCATTTATGAAAGAGATGCAGAAGGAAAGCGAACTGGTTCTAGACTCGATGACGGAACGGAAAAGGGAATCTATGATTTGTTAGGATTGGAATTCATTCCTCCGGAACATCGAGAAAGCTCTCAAGAGATCGACAGATATATCAAGGGCAACATTGTTCCTCTACTTAAGGAATCTGATATAACTCAAGATTTACACGCGCATTCGACATGGTCAGATGGAGCTTCAACAATCGAAGATGTTGTTGCTTCGGCAAAGTCGTTGGGATTGAAAGCGATAGCAATTTGCGATCATTCCCAGTCGTTGAAAATTGCCAAAGGTCTCACTCCAGAGAGGATGAAAGCTCGTAATGAAAAGATTGATGAGCTACGAAAAAGCTGCCCAGGAATAAAAATCTTGAAGGGAGCTGAAGTTGAAATCAGAAGCGATGGCTCACTCGATTACGACGACGATGTTCTAGATGAATTGGATGTTGTTGTAGCTGCCAGGCACAGTCAAATTGAAGATGCAACAGAGGCGTACATAAAAGTCATTCGTTCAGGAAAAGTGAACATCATAGCTCACTTGACGAATCGACTTATCAACCAGCGGCCCGGTCACAAACTTGACGTCGAAAGAGTTCTTCAGGAATGTGCAGTACATAACGTTGCAATCGAACTCAATTGTCAGCCGGATCGGCTTGACGCTGATTCTTATATTCTCAAAAGATGCAAAGCACTCGGTGTCAAAATTTCTTTTGGTTCGGATGCTCATCATAGCGATGCAATTCTTTATGTAAGATCATACGGTTTATGGATAGGCCGTAGAGGATGGATAACAAAGGATGACATTTACATAGCGGAGGAGAAGTCATGAGACGGAATCAAAAAAGCGAGATCATGAGATTAGCCGCCGACATTCGCTTACACAGGTATTTGTACTACAACAAACAGCCGAGAATATCGAATCAAGCATTCGATGCTTTGATCAACCAGATGAAACAACTTGACCCTGATAACGATGTACTTAAGGAAACAGGAGCTCCGGCGGCAGAAGATTCAGGTTGGCAGAAAGTTCCTCATCTTCTTCGAATGGCGTCCCTTGCGAATGCAATGAGTGAGAAAGAATTTTTTGAATGGGTGACTGCCACATCGGCTAAAGGAAAAGTTTTTGTTGCTGAAGACAAGTTTGACGGACTCTCGGTAGAACTCGTTTATGAAAACGGTCAGCTTGTTCAAGCAATCACTCGAGGAGATGGCAGAACTGGTGATGAGATTCTTATCAATGCTCGTAAAATGCGATATGTTCCTGAAACTCTTCCGGAAAAAATCAAAGCCGGTGTTCGAGGAGAAATCATGCTCATGCGAGCAGATTTCGATTTCGTTAATCAGAATTCCACAAAACAATACAAAAATCCCAGAAATGCAGCAGCAGGAATTTGCAAACGATTTGACGGTCAATTTTCCGATCGTTTGTGTGTTGTTGTTTATGATATCATTTCACCGGATATCAATTTCAGTTTTGAAACCGAAAAAATGGATTACCTCAGCAAACAACTCGGCTTTGTAACGGCTAACTACAAACTTATCACAGCAACAGAAGTTGTTAAACTCAGACAACAATACATGGAGTCATTAAGAGACAAGCTTCCTTACAACATTGATGGTATGGTCATCAAGATTAATAGCATTCAGCGCCAAAAAATTCTCGGTCTTCATCCAAATGGAGATCCTAAAGGTCAAATCGCTTTCAAGTTTGATGCAAAAGGATATGCAACGACGTTGCTTGATGTTGTTTGGACGGTCGGCAGAACTGGAGTTCTTACTCCTAATGCTGTTATCGATCCAGTCGATATTGACGGAACAACAGTCAAAGCAGCTTCTATTCATAACATCGATGAAATCGAAAGACTCGGCGTTGGCGTTGGTGACAAAATTATGGTCATCAAAGCTGGGGAAATTATTCCCAAAGTAATCGAAGTTATTGATGCCAAAAAGAAAGGTGCAAACGCACCAACAAAATGCCCTGCATGTGGCGGCAAAGTCGAACGTGAAGGAGCAAATCTGGTTTGCAAGAATGAGAATTGTACTGGCCAAACTTTCAGGAAACTGCGTCATTGGATTGATACTTTGAAAAAGCGGATGGGATTAGATGCTATTGGTGAAAGCACTATCGAACAACTTTATGAAAAGAAGTTGATCGAAGATCCTGCTGACTTTTTCACTCTTACGGAAGATCAACTTTCGAGCATCGATCGTGCTGGAGAAAAATCAGCAAAAAAGATCGCTTCTGGTCTAGCAAAATGTAAAGAGATGGATGTGGTTACATTTCTTGCCGGACTCGGTATTCCTTCTTTGGGAACCACCATGGCTGAAACAATAACTGACGAGTATGATCTTTACTCGCTCATGGAAGAAGTAACTGAAGCAGACCTTGCAAAAATATCTGGCATTGGTGATAATCGTGCAAAAGAGATACTCAAAGGATTGGAAGAAAGACGAGGATTGATTGAGAAACTGATGAGTGTCGGTATTACGATTAAGAAAGCTGCCGATGCTGTCAAGCTTCAATCAAATAAGCTTGCAGGTAAATCGTTTCAGATCACTGGTGCTTTGACAATGACAAACCCCGATACAAAGAAACCTTGGAAACGCGATGAATGGTATGAATTTGTTCAAGCAAACGGAGGATCAATTAATCGCGTCAATAAGGACCTCGACTATCTCATCGTAATCCGAGCGAGCAGTAACAAAGTGAAAAAAGCACAACAGCTCGGAGTGAAGATGATCTCCGAAGATGACTTTTGGAAAATGGTTGAATAAGAAACCACGGCCATATATTGATGTGAGCGACAAATGCGAGCTAAGTTAGTTGCACCAGAATCAGACAAAAGCTGGTCGCTTCAGTTCTTCGACGTTCCGCGCAATAGAGCATTTCGTGCTAATGTTTGGTATCAAGCTAGACATTTTGGCGAACACTTCAAAGTTGCTCCATTTTTGCAAGGTGATTCAGAAGATTGGATGATGGTTGAATTTTGGAGCAAAGCCGAGAGCTATATCCTTGAAGCTTGCGAACAAATCTGCAAAATACTCGACGTCGAATTAGAAATTTAGACAAAAAAACGGCGGCCGTATTTTTTAGCCGCCGCCCTCCCGTTGAGTTTTAAATTTCGGTTAGTTCGTTTTAAATTTCGGTTAGTTCAGCCACATTTACTAATTTAATAATGTGTCGGGATTTCTCCGTATTCGACGGTGCGCGTCTAACTTCGTTAGTGCGGGACTTATTACAGCTACCCCACGCGCTTTTCGCATTTAATTCATTTAAACAAACATATTTATTCAATCATTTAATAGTAGACTAGTTGCATATTACTATGCCCTCCTATTTTTATTTCGATTGAATGTGTAGAACCTTTGCCAGTACCTTATGGAGCTATAAAGACAATATAATATTCATCATCATTTACGTAGCTTTGTAAAAAAAAGGAGCTCCTTTAGGAAGAGGAGGTGAACGGTAGAGGTTATATTCGCTCCAATTTGGCGCAGCAAGCGTCGCCCATAGTGACCGTCAAGCACTGTGGACAAATATTTTCTCGGCGAAAAGCATCAGCAATTGAATACGCAGCTTTTGCGCCATAGTAAAGAGCATCATCAGGTCGATTGTCCATGATCCAATTCTGGATCTTGTCGAAGATTCCACCTTCGCTGCAGTCATCAACAAGTTCGAGGATGTTCATCACAGCTTCGGTAGTTTCAAGAAGACGTTCTGAAACGCCACTCATGGTATCTCCTTTAGAACGGTTTGAGCGAGTTGAAGATGTAATATTCGCATCCGCCCTTGCCGAATTCGTTACCAAATTCTTGGCGAAGCTTGTTTAAGCGAACGCGAACGAAATCCCATCTTTTTGCGTCTTCGGAAGCGGCCTTTTTGGCTTCGCGATCGGCAGCTTTCAGCTGTTGTTTCTTACGTTGAATGCCGTCGACTTTGCAGCGAGTCATCGCGTCGAGCTTCTTCTTGGGTGTTTTGTGCGAAAAATCGGCGATCACGACTTTGTTTGCTTTTGTGCGGACTTGACTGATCCGTTCATTAACTGGCGTGTCTTGCTTAGCCCAAGGCCAAACTCCGTCTTCCATTTAGAGATCCTCCGGTTGAAGCGTACCATTTTCGTAGAGGACCATCATGAATTCGGCGTAAGCTTCGTCTTCCAGCTGAGCTTCGTCTTCCAGCTGTTTAAGCTGATCAGCTGTCATTTCTTCAACCATCATGTCAAGAACTGCTTCTTGCTCGGGTGTGAAGTCTTTTGCCATGTTCGATCCTCCTCTTCATTCCTAGTAGAGTAGTCATACTAGTATGCGCGTGCCGCCTCAAAATAATACCGTATAACCTCTTAGTTTTCTACGCCTTATAGAATAGTTCTAGCCTATAGAGCGACTCGATCAGAAGTTTCTAGTATTACCCCTATTTAGACGGCCTCATTTTGAGCGGCCCTCGAATCATTTTTTTCAACGTTTTTGGCCACGAGAGGCTGACAGACATGACTAGTCTAATAGGAGAAGAAGGAGGAAAATCTTGGAGATAAGGACCCTCGACGAACTAAAACTATTGGCTGAAAGACTGAATGCTCAATTGAGCGTTTATCAGCCCTCGAACGGCATCACGATTCAGATGCCGCCTACCAAACGGCAAAAAGGCCGAGGCGATTATCTCTCTCTCGGTGAAGCCCACACTCTCGAGGAGAACGTCCAAACTGCATACGAATGGATCATCAATTGGGAAGAGGTATGGAATCTCCGATTGACGGTCACAAACCAGCAGGTCAAAGATTACATCCGGAAGCGAATGGACGAAGACAAACAAGCTCTTCGAGCTATGAACCTCATTTACAACTACCAAACGCCCTCTGAAAAGCAGTCTGAACGCACCGAAATCCGAAACAATGTCGGCTTCAGTGGCGTCGATGCAGAGTTGATGACATCATTCCAGAAGCAACTGGACACTCGTGGCTTTCTTACCAAAAAGCAGATGCAGATTGTTCGGCGAGTGATGAAGAAATATTGGCGACAGATTAGGGAAGCATCGGATGAAAAGAAGTTGCTTACCATGGTCAAACGTGCACAACCGGAATCGATACAGACAAGGATGAATCTCGATGCATAAGTTCATCTATTCAGACGAAGTTCTCACTGGAGACTTCGATGCTTTGAAAGATGATATCGATCCCAGTGGAAGTGGACGTATTGTCGACAATGGCATCGGCCATTACGAATTCGGGGGAGCGACCGGAATTCATCACGATTACGGTGTCGAACTAGACGAAGATATTCAAGCTGACGTTTCGATAATCATTCAAGATGCTGACATAGAAGAAAGCATTCTTGAAGATGCTAAAGAAATCGCGCTGGAGTTTGTTACTGGAGACATGGACATTTGTCGATATCACACTTGGGAACCTTCAGAACTTGATTGGGAAGAATGTAGCAGGAGTGCAGCAAGAACGTATGAATGTATGTGCAGTCAGGCAAGTGGAGCAGAATTTGAACTTCAAGTTTTTAACGTCAAGTATGTCAAGGAGCTTTGGTACAAGAGATTGTTTGGAAAAACGAAAGGTATTCTCACTTTTTCGATAGGATGGGAATAATCATGTGCGGAATTTTTGGGTGGATCAAACCTACAGGTCGCACGCAAACTGATCTCGATCTCGCCGAAATTTTCAGGAAAGGTTTGATTGAAACTCAGGTTCGCGGCGAAGATGCCACGGGTTTTTATGCCCCGAAATTGGGAGTTCATAAAGATGTCGGATCGGCTGAGGAATGGGTAGATGAAAATGTTCCTGATTCGATAGCCAACGAGCGATTTGTTCTTGGCCATTGTCGACAGGCTTCGACAAAATATCAGAAAGATCTGGAACACATGAGCAATCCAGCGAATGCCCAGCCGTTAGAAGGAAAACGGTATGTGGTCATTCATAACGGGACGATCGGAACGCCGAAAATCAAAAAGTACAAGTACACGAGCGAAGTTGATTCTGAGACGATTGTCGCTTATGCCGAAACAACCAGCATCAAAAATGCTCTATCTGCGATCAATGGCTCGGCAACAGTCATCATCTATGATAAGAAGACAAGGAAGCTGTTCTTCTGGACAAATGGCGAACGACCTTTGGCAATCTGTTACTACAAAAACATCATCTTCTTCGCTTCAACTCGAACAATTCTCCGGAAGACTTTGAATCCGACGACTCAGTTTCAGATCTTCGACGATATCAGCTTTGCTGTTCTTTACGAATACGAACTTCTCGAGTACGATCTGAACAATAATCGGTTCATTCGTCGGGAAGAAATTGAGCCCAAAAAAAAAATAACTTCGCCGAATTCGAAACATTTCAAACAGATTGGTCTGACGACGACAACCCCTACGCACACCTCGAGTATCCCATAGTTGACTCGTGGATGCGTCGTTAATCCAAAGCCGTTGCCCCGTGGCTGCACTACCAATCCTTCTTCTCCTCCTGACCTCAATGGTCCTTACGGTAATGCAGCCCGGGCTTCGGCTATCCAGCGTATGGCTCAAAAAGATCCCAATGTTCAACGGACAGTTAGAGTCGCTCCCAATGGTGTGAAGATTGTTACATACAAAGTCAAAAATCAGGAGACAATATGAACGTTCAGTCTCTTAGCATATCAGTTCCTTGCAGTAAGTGCCCAAACAATTGTAAATTCTGTGTAAGTCAGATGCATCCTTCTGACTATCCTAATTGCTTCAAAGATTTTGAGAAGCAAGCTGCCTGTGAACATCAATACAAACGGCGACTGGAATTCGCCAGAGATAATGGTTGCAACACTGCTATCATCACCGGCGACGGCGAACCTCTAACAAATCGGCCACATTTAGACCGGTTTGCGAAACTCAATTGGACACTCAATAGTCCATTTCGTTGGATTGAGATTCAGACTAGCGGAATTTTTCTCAATGATCAAATGATCAAATTTCTGAGAGATGTTGTCGGCGTATCGACAATCAGTCTGAGCTTGTCGCATTTCAATTCAATTCCCAACGCTCAAATCAACGGCACACCTGAGAAATTGAAAGTTGATATTAAAGGTCTCTGTAAAGCAATCAAAGAAGCTGGTCTCAATCTTCGGATCAGTCTCAATCTCAATTCGCATCTTGGAACATGGACGCCAAAAGCCATGATGGATAAGCTTGTAGAACTGGATGCTGATCAAGTGACATTCAGAAAGCTTTACACTTCAAATGACGACTGCGAACAGAATGATTGGATTCGCAATCATATGTTCAAGGACAAAGAATTTGAAGCCCTCAATATGTACATTCAACGCAACGGTCGGATGCTTGAACGGCTTCCTTTTGGTGCTCTTCGATATTCACTCAATGGAATAAGCACTGTTGTTGATGATGATTGCATGAGTACAGAGGTAAAAGATACAATTAAGTATTTGATACTCCGTCCAAATTGTAAACTATATACGAAGTGGGATGACAAAGGCTCACTTCTTTTCTGAAAGGAGATGAATATGTTCATCTTTGGTTATGGATCACTCATCTTTTCTCCGGGAATCAATGGTCGAGGAATGAGAAAGACGTACAAAGAAGAAGACCTTCATACTGCCAAGTTGTACGGTTACTCTCGGAAATGGAATGCCGTCTGGAACAACGTTCTGTTCCTCGGATGCAGCCAAGCAGTCGGTGGATTGATGAATGGCGTTGTTTTTGAAATCGATGAAAGTGACCTGCCGATATTTCTACACAGTGAAGGAATCGGCCGGCAAGACTGCGACGATGTCTACAAACTCGTAGATGTTACTGATGCCGTCGTTTGCGATCGAGGATTCAAGATACCTCGGGGAGATCGAGTTTTGGTTTGCATGACAGCAAACCCTTCAACGGATGGTGACATCCATTCTTACTACATAGATTACGTCAAGACAGGCCTCGCGGCTCGAGGAGAAAAGTTTGCGAAGCTTTTCCATGAGACAACCGAACCAGCGGATATTTATATGAGTCTTGATCGTCATGAATTTTGTAGTGAATGCGGTGATCCAACTGGTCGCGCAGGAAATTTCCACGACTCAGTTTTCGTCATCATAGCTGGCGAGAAGAAAGGTCCTCTTTGCGATGAATGTGCTGATCGTTTAGAATCTGATGGAGGCGAATTAATTTATGAGTAAATTCGTCGGAGGTGTCAAATGAGAGATCTTGATGCTGAATTAGAAGACATTCTTCGAACTCTACTCGATAAGCTTCTTGACTATTTTGAAGAGAAGCACGTGGTTTACGAACCAACTGACAATTCAAATGAAGGCAGTCTTTGGGATATTCTCTGGCTCGATGGTCAATTCGATCTGATCAAGAAACTTAGGCATGTCGAACTCGAAGAACATGGTTTCAAATCGATTATTGTTCCACCTGAAGGCTTCAGCGACAATGACCGTGTTCACAACCTCGTGCTACGCTGGCTTCAACAGCATTGTGTGAATATTGTAAACGTCGGTTTGATTGAAGCTCGTCGGCCACATTTTGCGCGCCTTGCGATCACGGATGATAAGTTGATGAGATTCGCAGCGACTGTTATGCAACGAGCGATTGCCCGCACCGAACGGGGCAGGTTTTGTTCTTGCGGTGTTGCGCGGAGCGCTTTGGGCGAACTGTTCGGTTCATTTCCAAATTGTTCAGTGCGATGCGTACTGCTTTTGCCCCGTTGCGCCCAAGTGAATAGTTGACAACGGCAACAGTCTTGCCGTTACGATGTATCTCGAACGCATCGCCAGTGTTTTCTATCTCATATTTTGCACTGCGCATATTAACATCCTTTCTTAATGTAAAACTTTCTTATCGAACCGAAGCTGGAGCATTCTTCAAAGCTTCGATGACAGCATCTTTGTCGAGCTTCGATGCGTCATAAGTGTAAATGAAAGTTTTGACTTCGCCATTTTCTGTCTTCATCCGGTAGCGAATGACCAGTCCATTCGCGAAAGTGACTGTCACTTCAGGAATTTCGGTATAACCGACAAAGCGTCTGCTGCGTCGACTGTAGTCATATCTGGATTCCTGGAATGTCTTTTTCTCGACTGTCGCATCCGGGTTCTCTTCGACGAGCAGTTGATGAGCAATTTCTAATGAGTCAGTAGTTTGCTGCTTCCGGCGAACTATCGCCTGTTTCTTTTCGATGAACTCATTCACTTTCGCAACGATCGTTTTGGCGGTGCGATAGTGCTTGTTCCATCCGTCATCGATTCCATGAATCTGATACCGAGGCCGATCATGTTCGATTTCCAACGTAATGTAAATCGACTCGTTCGTTCGGTACTTGATCGAATAGGATTTGTAGGGAACGACGACTTCGTCGACAACTTCATCTTGGTAGTTCCAACCGAGGCGGGCTTTGATCGTCTCAGTTCGATCGGTGCTAGCCAAAACAAAAGAGTTTGGCGAGTTGTAGTTGAGTTCTGTGATGAGGTCGTTCCAAACAGCAGCTTCAGCGATTTTGCTGTTTCGAAAGCTTTCAGCCGTGAGTTCCATTTTGGCCAGCGCTTTTTCGATCGTAATCTTCTTTTGGGCTTCTCTTTCGGCAGCTTCGGCAGCTTCCTTCTGACGGCGGGCTTCGATGAGTTCCAGTTCGGCGGCAGTAAGTTCAACTGTTTTGGTTTCCTGATTTTCCATTTCTCCTCCTTTTCCTAATTGAGTAGTCACGTTGCGTAGACAGCGCCGCCTCAAAATATGACCGTTTAAGTTGTTGAATCTCTATAAGCTAGAAAAGAACTACTGACGACGTGCTTGTCTAATGAGATGCAGAGGTAGAATAAATCAATGGGTTAGACGGCCTCATATTGTGAGCTGCAGTGCTCGCCTGTCGTCAGAAAAGTCTCAGGGACCTCAGAGGGGGTGTAGAAATCAGAGGTATATTTCTATGGACTGTTAGCTTCTAATCCCACTCTATAACGCTGAGAGGTTGCTGTTTTGCGAGAAGGTAAACTATAATGCGTAGAAAACTAAGGAGTTATACGGTCATATTTTGAAGCGCACGACGCAACACAACATGACTATTTTACTAGGAGGAGAAATTAACATGATTATCAAATCACTCGAACTGAAGCCGGCGATTTATTCGAAGGCGCAAACTGTAACAAAGGTCGCAGAAAAGCTCGGCAAAGATCCCAAGCAGGTTTGCAACACGCCGCCGGTTTGGAAAGGTCTCGTCATGGAGTTTATTCTTCAAAAGGGACCTGACTATGGACAGCCGGTTGGAACGCTTGACGACTACTACAAATATTTCAAAGTCGACCTGTTCATCATTCATGATCGTAAGGGAAGAAAAATTACTGTTGCCCGAAACGAGAATGGGGATTTCAAGGTGATAGTATGAAATACCGGCCCATCGAACTAACTGAAATGAAAGATTTTCTCTCGGCCAATGACGGCTGGCAGGAAGTTAATGGTTCAACTTCCACCAGAGAATATGTGTTCGACCTTCAGGTTCCCGGTCATCCCGGTGTAGTCGTCAGAGTTTTTACCTCGATCCACAAAGACACTTCAGTTGCTCGCCGCAAAGGTGGCGATGCTATTCGAATTTGTTCGGTCGATCTCAGTCGCCATCGTGGATTGGTTAAATCGGTTAGAGTCTTTCGGGTCGAAGGTTGGCGGAACAATCTCCATCGTGCAATCCAGAAAGTTCTCACCCAGGCAGCCGAACGGTCAAACAGCAATCTTCGTCGGACCCAGCAGGTTCGGTCAGAAGCAACTTACGTCAAGCGAGTCAATCGGACTTCGGAACAGCAGGAACTTGTCGATCACCTCTGGACGAAGAGCGACGGAAATTACGTCACCGAAGCTTCAGACCTTGATGCAAATAAGGAAACTCGCAATCGGAATCTTTGCCCTCATTGCGACGGAATTTACGCTCGCAAGGATTTGATTGAAACCATGCGGTCGAATGACGAAGACAACGAGGTTCAGGGCTGGAAGTTCCGTTGTCCCACTTGTCAGTCAACCCTTATCGTCTTCAACGATTAAAAGGGGATCGAGTATGCGCACTGGAATTCTTCATTGGAGAGAAAATTATGCTAAGAGATGAAAACAACGAAATGCCAAAGACCAGTCGAGTCTGTATGACTTTGACTTCGTCGAATGGCACATGGCTCAATGGTTGCCTTCAAAAGCAACACTACTACGTATCACTTACGATCTACAATCCAGACCGCGAAGAACTCGTTCGCGTCGGCCTTTCTTTCGAACAGGCTGCCCGAATGTTGATGTACAACGGCGACGTCGAATGTACACTCGAACGATATCGCGATGTTGACGGTCGCATGGGGAAATCTCACGAGTCGCTCAATAAGCGACTGGAAGATGCCAAACGCGATCTTTATGATATGGTCAATGGCAACAAACCTCGCGGGAAAAAGGCTCTTCAGGATTTGATGCACGATATTGACGTCATCCAATCTCATTTCAAATCGAATCAGACTTACGTTGTCCAGCAAGCTGAAGAAGAAGTCGGACACATCCAATCCAACGCAGTTGAACAGCTTGGTATGTTCATCGAGTCGAAAGGGATTGATGCTCCCAAAGACTTGTTGACCAAGATGATTCCGGTTTCTAACCAGCCGCTTCTTACTGACGAGAAAGTAGAAGCTGTCGACGACGATTATGAGTTGAAAGAACGTAAGGGTAAAAAGATCATTGACATGACGTCAATGGAAGTCGGTCGAGCTCTCAACTATCTTCTTCGATATGTCGAACGCGAGCAAAAGAGCTTGCCGGAAAAGAAACGCCAACTGTTCATGGCGGCGGCTGGCGAACTGGGCAAAGGCGGTGTTTCAATCTGCTACATCAACTACCAAGGAGCGACGAAGCTCTCACTCGATGAAGCTAAACAGTATCTTGCACACTTGGCTTCGATCAGCAAGGATGAACTGCCCGTCAAATTTATTCGTCATTGGGAATATTCGAAGATGAGCCAGATATGATTAAATTCGCTATAAGTCTTCTTTGGTTGATTGGCGCATACTTGGCATTCTTGAATGCGCACCGCCATCGTTATCAGCATCGAATATCTCTATCTGTTGCATGGTTTGTTCTTTCGATTATTCAACTTTTTCTCTCTCTTCGCCCAATCTTTTAACAGTACCAGAAAGATGCCGTGCTCAAAATGAGGCCGTCTAAGTACGGGTCTACTGATGACACCCGGTCCGTTGAAAAATACGAAGTCGTAGAAAAGTTTCTGAGGTTTTTTCTATATCGTTGAGAGATAATGACTTAAACGGTCATATTTTGAGGCGGCCCTGGGCACACAGGCATGACTACTCTACTAGGAGGAGGAAAGGACAATGAATACCAAACATATCGGCATACTTCACTGGGGCCAAAAAGTCGTCATCGACACCAACCAGTCGAGCTGGTACGATCACACCTACTATCGAGTTCCGGTCACGGGTACAATCGACACTGGAAAAATCGCCAGTGCTCTTCGTGACAAGCATTTCCCTCCCCAGCACAACTATTTCGGCGGATACTGCTCGCTTGGCACCGTTTCAGACAACGGTGACGGCACGGTCAAAGTCGAAGTCATCTATCACATAGGAAACTAAACCATGGACGCCACGATCACATGACAGTCGACTTGGCAATGCGAAAGACCCTTCGGCCCAGGCATACCTCAAAGGTATCCCGGAATCCCTGGAACTGGCCGTTCAGATGAACCGACCGGCCGAAGATGGTTTGAAATCGCAGTTGCTTTACGCGCTTTGCAATATGCGCAGTTGGTCTAGCCCAGAAGCCAGGGAAGCAAAGAAAGTTCTCAAAGCATACGCGAACTCGTAAGGAGACAACGATGATCTCAAGATCAAACATCGAACTTATTCGCAGCGACCTTACCGCTGCAATACGCGAAGTTGGTGCCAAATACGGAGTCGCTTTCACAATCGGTCGCATCCGCTATTCGAATCTGGAAATGAGGTGCAAACTTCAAGGTTATTCTGTCGGAGCTCCAACCACTTCGACGACTCCAACAACGCCGACAGAACCGCCTCCTATCGATGATTCGATTGAACGCACGGCATGGGCATCATGTTGCGAGCGTTACGGCCTCAAAGCTGAACATTTCAAGCAGAAAGTGCTTCTTGGCAATGGCGAGACGGCTCAGTACCAGTTGCTGGCGATCAAGCCATCTAATAGAAAGTATCCCATCGTTGCTCAGCGACTTCATGATCGTAAGATGTACAAATGGCCGGCAGCAGCGATTCGGAAAGCATTAGGAATCACGATATGAATGACGGCAATCAAATCGATGTCAAAGGAATTGCTGCGACCAAATTGAAACGGCAATTTGAAGAGAACACTGGACTGAAAGCAACTGAAATTTCGTACCCTCAAGGCAGAGTGCTTGAAACATACACCGAAGCTTATGCGATCTGGTTAGAACAGCAATTGGTAAAACTGATCACAATGAGGTAAACGTGAAACGATATCACATATACGGGCGTTTCGTCAAAGGCGTCAGCAATCTCTATGATTGGCGTACCAACAAACGCGAAGCTTTAATGCTAGCGAAACAATGGAATGCCATCATTTACTGCGAAAATCCCGGCCAGAAATGGGAACTAGTTGCAGACTTTAGGAGATGATTATGGGTGATGAAGCTTTTGCCTGCAACGAACAAGCTGAAATGGGAGGATGGCATTTCCTCTTCGAACTTCGCCGTCAACTAAAACAATCGATGCAACAAAAGTCGAAGAAGAAAACCAAAGCCAAAAGCCTTTACATCAAGATGAAACAACCAGTGCGGAGGACGAAGTAACGGCTATTTTTTGACGTCAACTGACTTAGCAACCTGATTACTCTATTAGGAGCAAGAAATCTTTCATAACGATCAATTCATCAAATGGTGCGTTGTCTCTGATTGAGGAATTCTTAAAGGAGGATAAGATGGCGAAGTGGTTCGAGATCATTAAGGCGTTGAAGGATCAGAATTGGCCCGACGAGAAAATCGTACGAGCGATTGATAGCATCTCTCACTTGATCGACGACAATGAGGTCGACACCTCGGTGATGTCGGACAACGAGTGCATGATCTGGTTGGCTGTGAAGCGCAACGACAAAAGAGGGCAGCCATGTCGGTCAACATGAACAAATACATCAAAGCACGGATCATCAATTGTGCGCAACCTGATTTTTGGTACGCCAACAAAATCGGAGATGTCATCCTTGTCAGGTCTGTTGATTGGCCGTCAGTTTATATGGAAGCCAAAAATGGAGCTTCCGTGCTGAAATGGGATCTTCAACCAATCGTGAAAGAAAAAAATGAAAGATCGTGATAAGAAAATCATCCAACGCTACATTAATGGCGAAAAGAAACTCAGCTCTAAGCTGAGAGAGATTTATGATCGCCATGATAACGAACCCAACGATATCTATGTTGACTACATCAACGGGTTCTTTGAAGATGATATACCCAAAATGTTTGCGGCAAAAGTCGCTATCCGAAAAGAAGCTCCTTTGAAGATGATGAAACCGTCATTTGAAAAGCGGAATAAATGAATAAAACAGAAATCAACCAACTTTTAGCTTCGGTCATTTCCCTTGAAAACGAAATTGAGGATCTGCAAAAGATCTCTCGAGGGAAAAGCTTCCAGGCAAAAGCCGCCAAAGACTTTCTTCCTCTTCGGCGAAAAGAACTCAAACAACTTTATGTGAAAGTCCGTACTCAGACGAGTACAAAATATACTCATAAGGAAATTGCTCACATGTTCGATCATTGCGGAGGAGATAAAAATGGCGCCGACTCTTAAAGTTACCATGACACTTCATGATCGTAATAGCGACAAAGTCCAAGTTGAGCTTCCCGGTCGATATGAAGTTTGCAGTCGCTGTCAAGGTAAAGGAACTCACGTCAATCCAGCAATCGACGGCAACGGACTCAGTGCTGAAGACTTTGCCGAAGACCCTGATTTTGAGGAAGCTTACTTCGCCGGCCACTATGACATCACTTGTCAAGAATGTCAAGGCCAACGAGTTGTTCCGGTTGCTGACATAGCAGCTTGCTCTTACGCTCAAAAGCGACTCATCGTGAGCGAGCGTCTCTACCAGAGAGACCTGTGGGAGATGCGGCAAGAGCAATTAGCAGAACAAAGGATGGGTGCCTAAAACGGCGTTCATATTGCCGAAAGTGCGGAAAAGAAAGAACAGCTTTAGATCGAGCTTTCAAAATGTGCCACAATTGCGGTTGGGACTCACAGCAAAGGAAATACACATGAACAATGAACTTCTAAAAATCACTGATCCCTATACATACCTCAAGCAATTGCAGGATGCTCGGGATTCGTCATTTGGTGAAGTAAAAGCAAACTACCAAATGGAAATCGATCGACTCGAATCTGATCTCGGTCTCGTCAAACCTCTCGATCTTGCCCCTGAAGACATGATGACGCAAGACAAACTGCTCGCTATCATCAATGAACAAGGCATCGAAAATATCAGATTCATGGCGCCCTTCAAAACCAAAGGAATGTCTACACCTCTCGGTCTTATGATCGGCTCTGACGATCCTGAAGAACTGGTCGAATGTCGGATCACCGAAAAACGATACAAAGTAGCCGATCGCTACAAAATTTCTCTCACGCCGGCAAATGCTGAATGGTACACTGAACACTACTATCTTCTAGACCTCTGCAGTCTCATTGACAGAGGCATCATCTCAATAAAAGGAGGAGACGAATGATACCGTTCCCTCTAACTCAAAATGAAGAAATCAAACTTGCACGCATTGTTCAGCAACTGGACGATCTCGGAGTCGAAATAAATGATCGCTCAAAGTCGAACAAAATAAGCGATCGCATCATTGACATTGAGTGTCGATTGGAAAAGCTGACTGCTTTTGCTGAAGTCATCAAACAAGAAGCTAATCCCGGATCCAGCGGTTGTCGAAAAGACTGGAGATTATGGAGAAAATTTGCTAATGCTTCTAGTTTTGAAGCATTTCTCAAAAGAAAACGCTAATGAAAGATTTTGCCATCAAACTTTATAATATGCAAGCCAAAGAAAATGATGGCAGAGGCATTTCGTGTGTACGCAACATAGTCACTTATTTACATCTCAAGAGGATCGATGCAGCTAAACAGATTTTCTCAATAGATGGCGACAAAATCAGACAATATCCCGAAATCTATCAATACATCGAACAAAATCTCGGTTGCCGGCTTCATGGCACAATTGATTGCGAACGATGTCATGGAGGCTATCATGGTCGTAACGATTCAAGAATATGTTAATAAACACAACGGTAAAAAAGCTATGCTGGTCGACTCTAGATTGTCGAATAAAACAAGCTTCAGATCGCATTTCACTAGTGCTCAACGAATAGATTCTGAAAAATTCCAATTGAACACGGACATTGTAGTTTTCAACGATACAATCTGTTTCATACAGGAGAACATATATGTTTAATGTAGGTCAAATACTCCATAACATAACCAATGACTGTCCAGTCATCTTTGGCGGCATTCAACTCGGCACCAAGTTGAGAGAGATCTATGATCGTCATGATAGCAAAACTAACCATATCTATGCTGATTACATCGATGGGTTCTTTGATGGCGACGAACAACCATTCACTCGCTTCATTACTGAAGACGGTCTAATCGCCGACCACATTGAAGTGCCCTTTAAATATGAACCCTATCGTCTTGACAATGAAATCTATCTAGGCACACTAGTTACGGATTTAGACCTTCTTGGTCATTACTTCGGCATTATCGCTCGATCCGTTGAACTGGAATGTGCCGATGAAATCAGAAAAGCTTTTGATGATGTCAGAAAACATATCTGTCATCGTATCGACTGCATCGATTGCGGTCGCTTTCTTCCGCTTAATCATGTACATGCTTTTGATCATACGCACCGTTGTGAACATGTTGGCGTCGGTACTTGCTCCCTTTCTGGCATCAATTGTGACGGCCATACATGTAAATATGACACTAAGACTGTTCTTGAAATGAAAGCTCGACGTGATCGTTATCTTGAATTTGATACAGATTGGATGGGATCAGAAAAGAAGATGTCATGCCGGCAACACAGATAACAATCTTCTTCACAGAAGATGATCAGTCCACGATGATCATGGAATACATGGCTCGTCCAAACGGCCATTTTTAGAATTCAAGCGAGACGATCTGAACTTGACGAAGCTGTCAAGAAGATGGCATAAAGGAATATGACATGGCAACTTCAATCCACAAACTCTTATCTCTCTTCAAAGAAGAAGCTGACTACCTTTACGATCTCTATATCAGTAAAGGGAAAAGACCCACATATTTTCCTTTCAATCAGAAACCGAAATCAGCTCAACAACTTGTCGCTTTCGGCCTCTTCCAACTCGGGAAAGCTATCGCGAAAGACCCTGATCTTGATCCCAATGAAGCACAACAACTTAGTCTCACAGACTACCAATGGTCAGTCTACAAATGGTTCTCTACTTCACTCAAAGGTGATAACGAACACATCCTTCAGAAAGTGAAACAACTATGAATTTGAAAACTCTATGGCTTCACAAAAAAGTCATCTCAATCTCAAATGGCTATCAAGCTCATCCCGATGATCCCAGTCTTCATGTAGGCAAAGTCATTGATATTGTGCCTGTCACGAAATCACAACAACCTCTTCCCCTTGTCCTCTTTGAAGGTGATCAAGAACCCATGATGTGCTTCAGTACTATCATTGAATACGATGAAAACATCTACAACGCGCTCAAAAAACTCACACCCAAAGAACGCTACGATCTTATCATCGCGATTTGTCATAGATTTGTGTCGCACACATAGAATGGCCCGAATAGCATTTTCAACTTGATTAACTTCTTTAAACAAAAGGAGGTTGTATGCGAACAATTTCTTTAATACTGCTCATGGCATTCGTTTTGAATGCACGGTCGGACGAACCTGCCTCTGACCAAGCTTTTCGTGATTATGTCCAAAATCACACTACATCTAAAATCATGGATGTATTGACCTGGATCGGCAATGCTGGCGCAGAAAACTACAATGATCTAGGAGCAATACAACCCATTTGTTACTCACATATAGCTACATTCCCTGTTTCAATTGTAAGCGGTAAAGGCTGGGTTAAAACAGTTGCAGCAGCAGTGGTGCCTGACCGAATTGTATACGAAGGATTTGCTGTTCAACTACGCGTAACTTATGTGATAAGTACTCATATTGCAGAATTGCCAGCTTCATGGCAAGCTGCTCTTTTGGCGAACTCAGGCGTTCGCCAAGGACGCTATTGGAAAGTAAACAATGAAGAACGTGACTATGGTGAGAATTCGTTTTTCTTCCAAAAAGTAGTAATGGTCTACTATAAACGAGCTATCAAAAGTGTCGAGTTTTGGGATGCTGACTTCATGACTGATGGAGCTGTTGAATGAAATCTTTCGCAAAAAGAATAGAAGAAGCTGACAAGACATTCAGAATTCTGCAAGGTCGCGGTGCCAGCTATCAGCTGCCCATAGATTACATGGCTGATCACTCGAACTACTTTGACATAACAGGACGTTTTTGTCCCGGTGTCGGCTTCCTCGGCATCATTATTATAGACGGAAAAGAAATCTACCGCACCGGCAAACACTATCCTGATCTCCAGTCAGCCATCGACCAAGCCTGCTCTGTCTTCAATGAACACTACAAGGAATGGACATAGAACTTATAGGAGGTTTTGCTACCTATGGCAATTTTACATAGGAGGCACGAATGAATGAGCCTGTAGTTTATACGGATATTGAGCAAGCGTGTTGTGTTATGGATAGTGTGTGCGATAGTCCGACATTACCACCAAAACTGTATGATTGGCAAACCGAAGCGTGGAAGTACATTCGTGCTTACATTAAGGAATGCCAAAACCAACACACAACACAGCAAGGGATGCCAGAAACGCAGGATACTAAGGACTAATTTTATTATAGGCGTTTCCAGCACCCGTTGCTGGGACGTTGCACGCAATTTTGCGGCGACCATTTTATAGGAGTGGCGAAATGAGTTACAAGGATTATTGCGTTGAATATGGTACTGAGTGTAACATTGCTCAAATATGTCAAGCTGTTTATGCTGAGAATCCAGACCGTCCACCGTGCGCTGCCGCGCAGAACACTAAGGAGCGCCGCAAAACAGTCCGGGCGAAGCGCCCCGTGCAACAGGCAAAGGAAGCAATTATACCAGCGGATTAGGAGATGGAAAAGAGAGGGGGGGACACGTTTGTAGAGTTTCTCTCAAAAACACGGGGTATCGATTAAATCTTTCGATAAGAGAATGGATATGACACATAACATTAAACAAATCCCTGAATTCCATTTCCAGGGTCATCGTTTAACTAAAGAAAATTCAGAACGTCTAATTCAATTTATATTAGCTGCTAACAAAGATGTACTCTTGAGTGAGACTGAAGAAATAGCAAAGACGTTTCTCGCTCAGATTTTTCTGAAGCGCATTGCTGGTTACAAATTGCCATATACAGTCACCACAGCTTTTTTTATGATGTCGATGTTGACATTCGTAGATAGGCCTGGGAATGTGATGATTCTGTTGTGGCTCTGCCACCAGTATTTCAAGAAGACAGGAAAAGTGAAACTGGGAATTGCTGAATGGGTAGACATTTTTCCATGGGGAACGCCAACTAAAGAAGAGCGCGAGAAGTGGTGGGACTCACAAAAAATAAAACCCGAAGAAAGAGTGGGACTTAATCTTGTTGATTTACCAGAGATGTGGAAGATATAAGAACTTTTCGAACAAGGGCAATCTATGACTAACTCACTCAAAAAAGTTCTCATGGAACGCGACGGCCTCACCGAACTTCAGGCTATCCAAGACATAGAAGAAGCAAAAAAAGAATTGCAAGACTACTTAGCAGAAGGCGAAGGCGACATACAAGACTTCCTTGAAGAACGCTTTGGTCTAGAACCAGATTACGCCCTTGACCTTCTCTAATAACTGACATATCGCCCACACAACAGTATCAAATAAAACACAAGCAGCCGCATAGTCAATTTCACCACGTCTGCTTTTGTCCCTTCCATCTCTTTCTCTCTTCATCTGTCCACTCCTTGCAACATTCGCATTCAAAAGCTTTTGCGTAAGAATCAGTTACATTCACATCACAACTTTGCACTTTACATGTCTTCCACTTCTGCCATAACTTTTTTGCTCTCATTCTGTCCATAGCTGCTTATCTGAACTCCTCAAAATGTGGCCGTCTAACAAATTACCCCTGTACAACTTGAGTACTGAATTATACAATAAAATTCTACCAAACCCTTGAAAGGAGTCAAATTATGAAACCGCTGTTGTCACAAACTGTTCTAGCTCGCATTAATAGCAAATGTGATCGAGCCCAAAAAGAAATCAACAAACGCAAACCACATACACTTCTCAAAAACACCAACACAAAATTTGCTGACTTCCCACTACCCCGTCCACACAAAATACGGGCACACATGAACAGATTCCTATCGCAATAATCTGTATTTATCCATTAGTCGCTTATGTTGCCGTTTGTCATCCCACCACAACCACCATAAATACACTATCACTCCCACCACACTACCCACACATACTGACAACAACACTACCCTCACTACACACCCCCTTTAAAATAAAGCGTAGCTATCAATCAAACTACACTCCAATCTCCCCATCACTAACTTCACTACATCCACTACTATCTCTAAATCTATCCTACTGCAGCGGTTACCCAGATACTCCATGCTATCCACTCCACTTGTGCTATAGTAGGCTCCCTCACACAGCAACACCTACACACTCTACCCGCTCCATTAGTCCTTTACAGCCGACAATAAGCAGTCATCTATCTCCACATATAGTCGGCCCTCTATTTTCTTTCTTTACTGCCGCCGCTGAGCAGACCGCTATAGGTCGGCATTTGCTGTCAGTCTCCTTACCATCCGTCACTCAGCCTCGCCTACTGACTGTCGGCTTTGCGGCCGTCCCGTTGTCGTCGGCAGATTGCTGGCCGTCGGCAGTCGGCCTTTACGAGCGTCACACCGACTGCTGCAGTCATCGCGTCGGCACTGTCGGCGAGCTGCAGTCGGCCTGAGCTTATTTATTTTTTTGGCCTCTCCGTCATGCGAGCGAGGCGAGCAAATTTCGTTCGTGGAAAATTCCCGAGATATAGTTTCTGGGAGGCGAAGGGGCCTTGTGATAGGCTAAGTTAACGCGATTATGAAAACACGGCCCTCCATCATCGTGTGGTCCCTCGTGCCCCTCTCGCTTCACAGAGTCTCATCTGAGCTGATCATCTGCTTTCTTGACAAGAATACATTTCAAGCTCAGCTGAGTCCCGAGCGAGCACAGATGACTTCACACGCGCCTATATAAATGTTGTCCATATCACACGAGAGGGCGACGTGTCACTCTTCAGAGTTATCGAGATTTAGAATAGCCTCGAATTTGTTTATTGAGGGCTTAAAGATCTGTTTAGCTTCGGGAGCTACTGACGGATAAGTGAAGATTAGATTGTTGCGAAGACTATAGATCTGGCGAACGCTCGTCTCGTCTAAATAAGACTTGAGGATGAAATAGATGAAGTCTGGTTTGAAAGTGAACTCAGTACCTTTTACTATGCATGTGCGCATAGCGAGTGCTTGGATGATGACTGTGGGACTGGGATAGCTTGGTTTGCCTGCCTCTGGATTTAAATGCTCGACGCGAATAACGCCTGTTTGTGATAGCCATTCTAGATTTTTGAGAGATTTGGCGTTGATAGAATGGAGAATACAAGTAGCTTCCGGCGAGAGAAAGATTGAAGTAGTTGATATGCCATTCAGATTGACATCACATGCGATAGGAATACTATCATTAGCTAAATTAGTGATCATCAAATGCTCTTTATAGACAAACGTGTCTACATAAGCATTGGCATGACTTTCAGAGCTAGAGCGCAAGTGTTCGCAGTCTGTTTGACCACATATTGTACATAAAGAGGGTGTAGCTGGTACTGGAATGATTTCAATACCTCTGTCACATCGACTAGCAACATATGTATTGTCTAGTCTTATTGTAGGTCTTTTTGAATAGATATCTAGACTTACTATTCTACCTATTAATCTACTTATTAAGTTGTCAGTTTGTCTAGTTGTAGCTTTACCTGTGTTGTCGACATAGACTGGAGTGCCTATGGTATAAGTACTGTCATAGTGAAGTTCTATGTCAAATGATGAGTCGTAATTGGTTAAGTTAGCATGTATTGATGGCATTAGTCTTCGTCTCCGAGAACTACTTCAAATTTGTTGAAGTCTGATTTTTCAGGAGTAGTTGTTTTATCGTACATGTGAGTGACATCTTCTATAATGAAGTCACTGTTGTGTGCTTGTTTTTTGAGTTTTGACCATTCTTCGTCAGTGAGTTCTGACGAGGGTATTGTTATGCTGTGGCCTTTGTTTAGAGTGACAGAGTTGTCATTGATAGATATGAAGTTTACGTTAGATTTAGAGATGTTAGTGAGGCGAAGTAGTTTGCAGTCTCTCATAGTTTCAAGACGTTCACGAAACGTGTCATCTTTTTTACTGACGATGAAGGCTGTTTGTGGATCGTTTAGCATGCCGGACTGTAAGAGAGCTAGAAGTTCTGGGTTAGATTTGAGTATGGGTTGAGCGAAAGTGTTTAACGCATGAAACGAGTCAGAAGATGTAAAGTTTTCACGTAAGTTATCAGGCAGATCAAAAGTATCAGCTAGATTCATTTTTCATCCAGTAAGCTTCGAACTTGTTTATAGATATATGAGTACTGGGTTCCCATGATTTTATTTTACCGATGATTTGACGTTCACCAACGATTCTGATGGTAGTGAGGTTATCGCTTGTAACGTCTTTTACGAATTTGTTCCACTCTTTTTCGTTTGATATGTTAAAAGTTCTTGATGGCATTATGATTCATCTCTGGTAAGGACGTCAAATTTAGAGTCTAGCAGCAGTCATTCATTGCGTGGTTTCTTTTATTTTCGAGTGTTGATAATGCAAAAGTACATTGCGATTATTCCAAGTATGGCAATAGTTATTGATACGATGAATTCGAGCATTAGTTTTCCTTTGTGGATGCGATACTGTTCAGGTCGTTGCATATGTAGTTATGTTTTGTTCTCTTTTGCGACTGGTGTTCTGCGTGCTGTTGTCGGCTTGAAGTGCATACAGGACACGGTTTCACATGCACTATTGCAGCAAGCGGGTTTCCTCCGAATCCATGGAAATCTGTTTCAAGCACACTGCCGCACTCAATACACTTTAAATGAATCTCCATTTGTGCCTCCTTCTAGTCAGCTGACAATCTAAGGTTCTTGAAGGCATTATGATTCATCTCCGGCAAGGAAGTCAAATTTAGAGAAGTGTTTACCTTCACCAAGTGGATTTTCTTCTAGTGATTTAGCTTCAGTCCCGTCGAGGTACTCCAGACGTAAGTGACCAGCATCTCTTGCTTTCTGGATAAGCATCATATCATTCAATGATAGCTTGTCAGGAAATATAGTGAATGGTTGGTCTCTAACTATGCGAATGTGACCAATCGACAAGTCCATGTGCATGCGTGCAACATTAGTGACATGGAGTTTGATGCTAGAAGAGGGATTCTTGACGGGTGCGGGGTTTGGTGGAGGAGCTTGACGCCAACGAGGGTTAGATAAAGTAGAGCGAGCCATTTCAGGTGTGATAACACTAGCGCCGGGAATAGAATATTTTGATTGGGGAGGTTTTCTTGAATAGTCGTTTGAGTCTATGGGTTCTAGTAGACGACTAGATATAGTGTTAGGTGGAAAGAGGTTTGCTAGAGTCTGTCGACGACGTTCTTCTTGGAGACGAGCTGCTTCACTAATAGAAGATTCGTTAGCTTGGTTATGTTCTCGAATAAGGCGTTCATCTTGTCGGTCAATATCATTCATGTTCGTGTGATCTTAGTGATAAAACGTTTAGGATTTCTGATGGCTTTCCAAAACCACGAAGAATTTTCGCCTAATTTTCTATGTTTTTCAAGAGCTTCTCCACAAATGGTCAAAAGATCTTTACTCATCTGGACGGTAAATGTTCCCTTCGGGCTTTTAATGTCATCTCGAAATAAAATGTAGTTTTTAGAAGTATCAATTTCAGGTTTCATATATTTCTCCTAGTCAAGAAGTAAGTCATTGATTTCTTGAGCAAGTTCTCGAAGATGTCTTGCGAAGTTTCTTTTCTTTATACACGGTACACAAGTAAACTCAGTATCGCCTCCGTGAGCACCACAACAGCTATTCTCAAGGGCAGTTTCTCCTTTTTTAATAGTTTTATTACAGCTACAGCATTTCGCTCCTCTGTGAGCCTCGATAGTAGTGATAATCATTTTCCGGCCTTTGTTAACGCAGCTCTGAACAAGCTTTCTGCAATTTCATCAAAATAAATGCCTTGTCGCTTTAGAGCATCGAGATATGGAGTACCGAGGATTTCTAGTTGAGCAAGTAGAATGCGATAATTTACGTCTAAGGTAGTGAACTTTGGTAAAGTAATTTTTTCTCCGAGGAATTCTATAGTTTCTTCGGTAGTTATGTGTAGGTAGTTTTCTTCAGTAGGCATGAAGACGTGTTCTTTACTGTCTGTTTCAGAGAAGGGACTGCAAGGAATTTGATCTGAATTTGGATCATTTGTGAGAATGTTTTCGCACATTTTAAGTCCTTTCTGTTATAGTGAGTTTTTCTGTAAGTTCAGTGGCTATTTCTTCTGCAAAGTTTTCAACTTGAACGCAGGACTAGTTTTCTGGAATAAATGCTTTCTTGAAGTCGCAACTGGCTGTGTTTTTGGATCAATGGTAGTAGTGTGTTTAGTTTGTAAGAGGTCATTTTTCGTTTCAAGGGCGCTCGAATATTCTTGTGGTAAGTTCATATGTGTTTTCCTTAGTCTAGAGGTATGATAGCAAAGCGTCTGTATAGTTCGTGGCCGTGGCCGTCTTTACCGTCAATCTGTAAGTCTCGATAGAGTGTAAGTTTTTTAGCTTCTGGGTGTGATTTAAGGAGTTCTTCGAAGCGTTTTTCGTTACGTGGGTGCCAGATATGGGCTTCAGTGCTGTGGCGGTTGGGTCTTTTAATTTCTACAAAGTGAGCGTCTTCACGAGCAGAGAGGTTTGATAGGTCAGTGCGAATGTCTATAGTTCGTATGCCGTCTTCAAAGTATAGTTGGAACTGGGTGTGGCATGATCTGCAGCCGACGAATGTGCGGCGATGAACGTCTGTGGAGTGGCATGATGGGCATTCTATGTAGTAGAGGTCGCCGTCTCGGTTAGCACAGAGGAGATTCTGTTTATGGTGGTAGTTATAGAGTTCTTCTGCTATGTTCTGTCTGTCGCGGATAGATGATTCAGCTTCGCACTGCTGTCTGTTATCAACAGTAGATTCTGATTCTGATAGGTTATTATTTCTGTCGCGAGGGGTAGCTTGTTCTAGAGGGCCGAATGAGTTAGGGCTGATGTGTTCTGGTTTTTCGAGTTTTTGTGAGTTAGAGTTTTCATTCATAGTAAGTAGCTCCTGGGTTAGGTTTTTATGAAGATAATAGTGAATGGTATGAATGTGTAGGCTGTGTGTTTACAGAGAGCGCGAATGAGTGATCAGTTATGTAGTTCGGACAGGTTCTGTCTCAGCAATAAGCACTCATTCGCGCTCTTGCTTGCGCAATAAGAAGTGTAGATGTGACAAACTGATGAGTCGCGGCGCTGAGCCGCAGTTCTGGCCCGCCGAAGTTTGCGGCTTTATGAGAGTTTTCGAGCTGAAGAGAGAGGAGAGTCTAGTGTTTAAGATGTAGATATATTTATAAAAGAGTAATATTCAGTATACATCAAATAGAAGGACAAACCATCGATTTTGTAATAGGGGACGTTCGAGATTATTTGTTGGAGCCAGATAAAGTAGTAGAAAGTATTATGAAATTAAGGAGTTAACCTTATGGCTGGTTTAAAACTGAAAATTGATACAACAAAAGCTGGTTCTGCTTCCGATACTTTCGTTCTCCCTCTCAAGTCAGACGAAACTTATGACTTCACTATCAATTGGGGCGAGGGATCCCCAGAAGTTATCACTAATGCCTCTCCAGGGTTTCCCAGTATTTCTCATACGTACTCAGGTTCGGGTACTTATACGTTAGAAATTACTGAGAACGTCTTAAGTGGGTTCCCTGCTATTTATTTCAATGGTGCCGGAGATTGTCTAAAAGTGATTGAGCTTTCTCAATGGGGTGATTCTGTAACATGGCAAACTTTTAATCGTGCGTTTTATGGTTGCTCAAATATGCAGATCACTGCCACTGATGAAGCAGCAGCTAAAACTGGGTCGGTTACGGATTTCATTCGTGCCTGGAGTGGTTGCTCAAGCTTAACATCGTTCCCCTTGATTAATACTGGAAACGGTACGGATTTCATTGCTGCCTGGCAAAGTTGCTCAAGCTTAACATCGTTCCCTTTGATTGATACTGGGAACGGTACGACTTTCCTACAGACCTGGGCAGGTTGCACCAGCTTAACATCGTTCCCTTTGATTGATACTGGGAACGGTACGGATTTCGGTGGGGCCTGGCAAGGATGTTCTAGTCTAACTAGCTTTCCTGTTCTAGACGTTTCGAGTGGCACGGAATTAAATAATGCGTGGCAAAATTGTTCTAGTCTAACTAGCTTTCCTGTTCTAGACGTTTCGAGCGGTACAGACTTTACTTGGGCATGGTCAGGATGTTCTAGTCTAACTAGCTTTCCTGTTCTAGATTTTACTGCTGGTACAGATTTTCGTTGGGCGTGGTTAGGTTGTTCTGGTCTAACCAGCTTCCCTGTCATAAATTTTTCTGCGGGTACGAATTTTTCCTACGCGTGGTATAACTGTTCTAGTCTAACCAGCTTCTCGGCTCGTCTGAATGCGATGACTAATGGTACGGATTGTTTCAATGGAGTAACCCTCAGTACAGAATCTTACTCGAACTTGCTGATCGATCTTGCTGCTAATAACGTAAATATGGGAGTTACTTTCCACGGAGGTAACTCTAGATATTATGCATCAGCAGTAAGCGCTAGGGATACTCTGGAAACTACAAGGTCATGGATAATTACTGATGATGGATTATACGTAATCAAATACGTTGATATCGGTGTAGATGAAGGCATTGGTCTTAAAGATGGGTCAGATGAAGATAATTACATGGGTTGGAATCAGTTTGTTATAGGCGAGATATTACAAATTGTTTCTGGCGACGAATATAGAATTCGAGGAATACGCGGGCCAGGAGTCTCTGTG
>Ga0180437_10000947_pt1 | contig 51624 bp, 66 predicted proteins | sample SS_ome_4_FD_132410 | JGI IMG/M metagenome (GOLD analysis project Ga0180437, IMG submission 132410) | Hypersaline lake sediment archaeal communities from the Salton Sea, California, USA - SS_3_D_1 metaG | ecosystem: Environmental > Aquatic > Non-marine Saline and Alkaline > Hypersaline >... | reverse complement strand
TAGAAGTAATCAACGACATGATGAAGGGAGTCACTGACGATATTATCCAGCAGTCGGTAACAGGCGGCTCCAGGATGGAGGGCTGATATGAGGATCAGGAAACAGATGGTGAAGGAGTTTGAGAAGCGGAAGAAGGAGAGACAGGAGAAAGCTTCTGAGCTCCTGGCAAAAGCACAGGCAGCCCTTGATGAAGCTAAGAAGATCAGGGAGGAGGTCATAAATGCCAGTGACAGTGAGAAAGGGATCGGGAGCCAGGCCGTGGAAGATAGTGGAAAAAAAGACGGGAAAGGTGGTAGGCTCCTCGAAGTCAAGAGCAGCGGCACAGAAGTCAGCAAACGCAAGAAACGCAGCTAGACACGGATGGAAACCAACTAAGAGGAAGTGATGAGAACCTTTCAATATGAGCTCAGAGAGGAGTTGAATAGGGGACTGAGGAGGGATGATAGGGCTGCCTTTAATACACAGGCACTGACCCATCTCCTCAATGCGGAGGCGGGAGAGCACTGTCTCAACACATACAATCCTGTCACCCTCCCATTCTCATCTGCTACCTTGACTGCTGCAGGTGTATCCCTTTCTTGGCCAACTCCCAGGCTTTTCAGGGGGAGGAAGTATACACTCCTTGCAGATGCTGATACGATATTCAGAGTGACCGAAGCCTTCTGGACCTTGACAGAGATAGACCTCATTGACTATGAGGATAAGTCTACAGAGGTAACTCTAGCCAACAGTTCCCCAAAGCCCTGGCAATTTATAGATATGTGGGATACATGGTTTCTGTTGAACGGGGAGAGTGTTGTGTTCAGGACGAACTGGGAGAGCATGCTCGGCAGAGCATCAGGAGTGTTCCTCCAGGAGGATGTTCATATTGAAACTGGATGTGAGTTCAGAGGGAGAGTGCTGTTCGGAGGGTTTGATGAGAATGCTTTCTGGAATAATCAGTGGAAGCACTTCTGGAAGGACTGGGGAAGGAGAGAGGCGAATATAGGGCTAGATCTAGACATGCCCTTCGATGAGAACTTTGTGTGGTGGAGTACAATTGGAGGTGGTGATGCACTGTGGATGTTCTATCCATACTTGATGATGGAAGGGATTATGGATGGAGGGGAGGCACATACGATAAGGGATCCTATTATCTTCGATTATATTAGGAGGAACGAATGCGGCTTCATGGCGATGCCCTGGCAGGGAAACGTAAGGCATCTCATTCCATTGGAAACTGGTGTCATCGTCATAGGGGACAATGGAGTAAATGCCCTTATACCTTCCTCTGGACCTACTCCTACTTTCGGGAGGAAGGACTTTGCAGAGCTGAGGAATGTGGGAATAGCAAACAGCGGGGCAGTAGCAGGTAATGGGGATATGTGTCTGTTTGTGGATACATCAGGTACATTGTGGATGATAACGAAGGATATGAAGGTGGAGAGGTTGGGATATGCAGAGTATCTGTATGATCTGCTGGGGAATACTATCCTTGTAAATTACGCTCCTGACCCTGAGGGTTGGAAGTTTTTCATAGGGACAGATTCTGAGACCTTTCTATTCAATAGATGGGGAATGTCTCAGGTAGATCAGAAGGTTACTTCCACAGACTTTGCAGATGGAGGGGTTATAGGATACTGCAACACAGCGGGAAGTACGGATAATGATATGGAGCTGACAACGGATATTCTGGACTTCGGGACAAAGGCGATAAAGAGGATAGAGTCTATTGAGATAGATACAAAGGGGCTGTCTGATATAAATGCAACTGTGTCATACAAAGCGGATGCTTTGTCTAACTATGCAGATTCCAGTACTAGGAACTTCAACAAACACGGCTTTGTTGTTCTACCGGTTGCTGGAATTGAATTCAAGATCAAGATAGTTTGCACTACCTACACTGCACAGGATCCTCCTAAGGCTATCAGGATCAACTGGACAATGGCAGACAAAAGAAATGTGAGGTCACAGTATGCCACTATTAAGGCTTGAACCGGATTTTGTATCCAAGTATTGGGATGAGTTCCTCCCAATGATAAACGCTTCTCTTCCTGCGACAGAGGATAGTCAGAGAGATGCTAGGTTGTTGAGTGCAGTGATGTCAGGTGTGTTGACATGCTGGGCTTATAATGATGAGGATGAGGGGTTGATAATGTTTGGTACTACGACCTTTGCAGCGGATACTATTGATGGGGAGAGGAACTTGTTGATATATACTATCTTTAGCAACGGAAAGGTAAACATGGGTCAGTGGAAGCAGGCATTTGTGAGGTTGAGGGAGTTTGCAGAAGGGAAGGGATGTAAGGCGATTATAGCTTACAGTAATGTAAGTAGGGTTGTGAAACTGGTTGAGCAGCTCGGAGGGGATTCTTCTACTAGAGTCCTCAGATTGGAGGTATAATGGGTAAGTCAGGTGGAGGTAACGCTGGTGCTATATCCTATCCGACCTATATGCAAACCCAGCATGAGGACTGGTTGGATGATGCAGAGGCATTAATTGATCCTTATATAACTGGGGACTCTCCTTATGAAGGGGAGAGTGCATATGATCCCAGCACTCTTGTAGCGGAGATGAAAACTCAGTTCGACGAGTTTGATACCTTTCTGGATGCCAGAAACAATGTGACGGACTGGCAGGCTGCCATTACAGCAGCTCAGGCTAAGCTGAGTTCTCTATTCCCTGACCCGTCCGATTCAGTCCAAACGATGGGTGGGAAGGCAAAGGTAGACGCAAGTGGGGCTGCAGACGATGCTCTGACTGGGGCTATAACTGGAGCCACCTCTCTCCAGAGTGCGGCTGATGCAGCTATCCAGGCGGATGTGAGTGATGTGATAGATGATGCTATTGGGAAGATCCTATCAGATACAGTTGACAACCTCATTGATGATATTGTGGAGGATTATGAGGAGGCCTCTAAGGGGACTCTTTATAAAAGCCTCAACCGGTTTGCAGGTGGGATGGTTGACATCAACGCTGTTCACTCTTCAGCCTTTGTGATTGGGACAGCTATCATCGAGAGGGACTTCAGGAGGGATGTAGATGGTTATAGAGCGAAGGTGAAATTGCAGCTCTCTGATAGGGTTATGAGTGAATACCTCAACACATACAGAGCAATGATGGGTCTGTATGTACAGACTGGAGTTGCACAGAGTGGAGCTGAGATAGCTGCCTTCTCTAGCGCCTATAAGGACTACCTTGCTTCCTTTGTCCAGAACCAGAAGAACAGGAGCATCTTCACTGTCCAGAGCGCTAATGAGATGTCCCGCCTGTTGACTAGCAATGTTGAGTTCGAAAGGCAGGCAGCTTCCCTCCTTCGTGAGATAGACTCTACAAGGATCATGGCAAAGAAGGAGCAGATTGACAGGGACCTCGAGATAGATGTCAACGATGCCAAGTGGCCTTTTGATGTCCTCCTGCAGGGAGGCAACGTCCTGGCTAGTGTATCAGGTGCTGCACATACAATCACTCACCCAATGGGAGCTACTCAGAGTGCTCTGTCAGGAGCTGCAGCTGGAGCTTCTATTGGGGCCAGCTTTGGAGGTTATGGAGCAGCGATAGGAGCTGGTGCAGGCTTTATATTAGGACTGCTATGACACTTCAATCTAAATTCATTAGGAACCTTCAGAAGCTAATAGAGTATGCTAAGGATGAAGGGATAGATATTCTTGTGTATGAGGGGTATAGGACTGCTGAGAGGCAGAATAACTTGTATAAGAATGGCTTGAGTAATTGTGACGGATATGTGACTATTAGCAAACATCAGAAGGGAAGAGCAGCTGATCTTGTTGTTATGGTAGATGGAGTGGCACACTGGGGTAGGCACTGGTGGTATGAGAAATTAGGGAGCTTTTGGGAGAGAAGAGGAGGTAAGTGGGGAGGGAGATGGACGAGTCCATATGATCCCTATCACTTTGAGATGTAGGAGGAAGCAATGAATATCTTTGACGACCCGAAACTTTTGAGATTCATGGCTGACCGGCCAGGAAGAGGAGTTGCAGGTACAACCCTCTCAACCAGCGCAAATCTTATGAATCCCGCTGTTAGACCAGCCGGCCAGCAAGATCTCATCGGCCAGCTGTCTCAGAGAGACTCGGCTGAGGAGAAAGACAACAAGGCCAGTATGATTGGGAAGGCCTTTTCCAGTCTTGGCAAGGCCCTGGATACTCCTGGCTTCCAGCAGATACTGGGAAGGATAGCTGCAGCTACAGCTGCTCCTGGAAGTTGGCAGCAAGGAGCGGGAATGGTAGGGGCTGAGATTGGGAGAGGGAGGCAGTATAGTAGTATCATGCAGAAAATGCTGAGTGGGCAGCAGATTACTGAGGAGGATGTAAGGGGGATGAGTGCTGAGGATCTCCAGGCCATCGAGCAGAATGTATTGAAGAAGAGGGAGCTGGATATATCAGAGAAGAGAGCAGAGGATCTTGGGGAGTATTATAAAGGGATGGTGGAGAAGCAGGAGAGTCCAGCTCAGCGGTATACCAGGGAGATGGATGTTGCATCCCTTAGGACAATGATGAGACAGGATCCTGGATGGCAGCCGATAGGGAGTACTGGCTATGTGATGAACAAGGCGACCGGAGAGGTGGTGAAGAGATTCACTCCCGAGGACAGAGCCAGCCAGATGACTGAGGGACAGCAGCTTACCAATCACAGATGGTGGTATAACCAGTTCGTTGATATGGCCTATAGGGATCCTAGGATTGTCAAGAGGATGGAGGTTATAGAGAATCCTGATGGTTCTAAGACTGCCAAGTTTAAGAACCCTGAGGAGGATGCGAAGGTGCTTATGGATGTGACGAGGGAATATATCCAGAGAGGTGTAGAGACTGGTCTTATTCCAGAAAGCTACCTCACCACCTTACCAGAACAGCTCCTTGGTGATGAACTTTCTCCTGAGCTACAGGATATTGTTGACAGGTTTCAGTCGGGCCAGATTGATGAGGATAAGGCCAGGAAAGAATTTGAGAAACTAGGTATCCCATGGGAGTGAGATATGCCTCAGACAGGACGACAGTTACTAGGGCTCGATAAACCTAAGACAGGCAGAAGCCTTCTTGGGTTGGATAAAGAGAAGAGTTATGGAGTAGGCGGGGGATATGGAAAGCCCGGTTTGTTAGAGGCTGCCAAGACCGGTTGGGAAGCTTCGGTTGCAGGGCTGGCTGTGAGGGAGAAGTTGCCTACTCACTATGAACCTCAGAACTTCGGGGAGAGTATCGTTCAGAGTGTAGGGACAATGATAGGAGATCTCCCTGCAATGTTTGCTGGAGCTGTTATAGCCGGAGGTCCTACTGGTGGAGTGGGAGGTATGGCTGGTGCTTTTGCCATGCCGGCTGCTATGAGAGAACTCTTAATGCAGAAATATGAGAAGGGAGAGATAGAGAGCTTTGAGGACTTCTGGAGTAGGTTGGTAGATGTAAGTAAGGAAGCAGCTAAAGGTTATCTCCTTGGAGCTGTCACAGGTAAGGCGGGAGCTGTGGGAAAGGCAGTTGGAGGGAAGGCTGGGAAGGCTATATCTCCAACTATGGAGAGAGTAGCTGGAGAGGTTGTAGGGACTAGTGGAGAGATAACTGCTCTTACAGCTGCAGGAAGTGCAATGGAAGGGAGGTTCCCTACCGCTGAAGATTTTGCACATAATGCAGTTATATTGTTTGGGGCTAAGGGTGCCAACAGAGGTGCTGGGCTCCTGAGGAGGATTTATGTTGAGCGCAATCTTGGGCCTGCTGAGGTCACTGAACACATCCGGCGCGATCTTGGCATTAAATCTGGGCCTGGAAGTAGTGAAATTATTGCGAGACTGGCTCAGAAAAAGGAGTTCCAAGAAAGAATTAGAAACTCGATTAAAAGACTTGCAGGAGAAGAGGAAGCGGCTAAGCAACGACGTGCTCTCAGGGAAAGGCTTGTCGAAAGAGAGTATCGAGCGAGAGCTGAACAACAAGGGGAACCGACTATAGATGTTCCGGACATTGTAACTGGGAAGCCTAAGGCACTCTTGCCGGAGAGGACAGAGCCAGGTTATAGGAGCTATCGGGAGAGGATAGAGTATGAGGAGAGGTTCAGGAGAGCAGCGGGTATAAGAGATGCCGAGCGGGATGTAGAGCTGAGATTGAGGAAGCAGGAACTGGAGAGATTGGAGAGGGATCTGTTGTCTAAGGAAGGATACCAGAAGCTGAAGAGGCAGTATGAGGCGTTAGAGAAGGGGACAGAGGATGCCACTATTATTCTCCCAGACGATGCTTCTGAGAGGGCCTTTGTTACAGAGAGTAAGGTGATAGAGGCTGGGACGAGAGGGAAGAAGAGGACTGTGAGGAATAAGTATGTTGTAGAGGGAAAGGTATCCAGAAGGCATATTAATATGATAAGGGCAGCGATCGAGTTTGTAGATACCCAATACCCTCGACTTGCTAACCTCACCCGTCCTATGTTTCCCAAAGAGGCTGATACTATCCGGATACAGTTCATGTCTCCTATGGAGTTTGAGGATTGGTATGGGCCTAAGTATGATAAAGGTATAGCTGCTGCCTTTGTGAGAGAGCCTATGTCAGATCCCAGTAACCCTAGTAAAACCATCACAGCCTATAGAGGTATAGCAGTCAAGGCCTTTGAGAGAGGAGGGGAAGGAAGAAGTTGGGAGAGGAAGGTTCCTGCCTATATTAACTCTCTTGTGCACGAACTTACTCATGCCTTATGGCAGATAAGGTATGGCGATAGATCACTTGACATACCAGGCCTTAGCTACGCAAAGCAGCCATCTGAGATAGCATCCAAGGCAGCTGGAGTGACTGCAGAGGCTAGGTACAAGTTCCTCCAGACCAAGGCCTTTGATAGAATGGTGATGGAGGTGCAGCAGGAACTGGATGGATTTGGAGCTGTTCTGCAGGGAACGAGGGAGGCGATAAGAGGTTTGTATGAACTGGGTGGAGGAAAGCGGGCCGGCTTCCTCCCACAAGAATTCACCGAGCAGTCATGGAAAGAGGCCAGGCCTTATCTCAAGAGGGCCTTCGTCATGTACCGAAAAGCAGGGATGGACTTTACAAAGTTCTCTGCTGATATTATAGAGCAGTTTGGGGACAAGGCTATTCCCTTTCTGAACAAGATGAAGGAGAGTGAAGGGTTGGAGATCACACCAGTTGACAAGGTTCCAGAGCATCCTGCTGCTCCAACTCTGAGAGAGCTTGGGAAGGATATATACGAGGTTCCTGAGAAGAATGACATTCACTTTCTCAGACAGTTTGTAAGCAGTCCTGAATATGTGGTGAGGAATTTTCCTGAGGCGCAGAGGGTATCCGGTCAGATTATTGAGGGCCAGCTCAAGGCTTCTCACAACACTCACGCTATTGACGAACCCATCTTTGACGAGATAGTCCGGACTGTTCATGAAGGGAACATTCTCCAGAAGAAGACTATCTTTGGGAAGGGAATGAGGGAGGCAAGGGAGAGAAAGATCAGATCTGCAATGGAGAAGCTGTATGAGTTGAGGAGTAAGAATCCTGAGGAGGCGAATAAGCTTATTGCATCGGATCCTCTCTATCATGCAGCTAACCTGGCTGTCAACTACTTCGAGAATATGAAGAGCTTGATAGTACAGCACAAACAGGAGATGTTTGCCAGACAGATGAGCAAGAGGATGTTTGATGCTTTTACTGAAGTATTTGAACTGGAGAAGAAGTTTGTTCCTACCGAGGAGGTAAAGAGCTTCAGTCCGAAGGGAGTATCAGCTGAGGTTGCTAAGAAGAGGAACGTTGATGCCGAGGAGCTATGGGAGAATGTAAAGGAGTTCAGGGAGATACAGAGGTGGGGGATCAAGGACTATATTACCAACATTGAGAGGGGTATGTGGAGGGTTATGGATAGTGAGGGAAAGGTGAGAAGGGTAGGAATGACAAGGAGAGAAGCAACAAGGAAGGCGGAGGAGCTGAAGAAGGCAGAGCCAGGGATAGGGAAGCTCACAGTAACTCCAGAGTTCCAAAAGAGTATAGATCCTACCAAGCCCCGAGAGGATATTCTTTGGGGTGAGGAGAATATTGTTAAGGCCCTTAAGACCTACTCCTATCTTGTCAGAAAGAAGCTGGCCTTGGAACCTGTCGAGGCAGCTATGGAGAAGGCCTTTGAGGAGGATGTAGGACAGATAAACTTCCCGCCTGGGGTGAGGAATCTTCTGAGAAATCAGATGAAGGATGCGAAGGGAAGGTATAGTTGGGGAGATAGGATGTTTGATGCCCTGGCCAAAGGGTTCAAGGTCGGGAAGTTGAGGGTTCCAGGGACAGGCGGGAAGCCTTTTATGTTTACCAGATCAGTCGCAGCGGCCCGGTCTGTTACGGGGGATTTGAAGCTTGGATACAGGCCTGTCGCGGCATTTGTAAACTTGGGAGCGGGGCATGGCCATACCTGGGTGAAGGTAGGGAATGAGTATATGAGGGCAGGTGTGGACTTCCTCAAGACTCCAGAGGGAAGGAGGTTCATTGCTGAGGAAGAGGCCTATCTTGGCATGGACTTTGCAATGGGAGAAGCTGGGAAGTTGACAACCAAGCAGGCATGGTGGAAGCCTCTATATATGTTCGGGAAACCTGAGCCAGGTATCAGGAAGCTATCCCTAGCTGCTAACTATCTATGGGGGAAGAATAGAGGGTTGACAGAGGAAGCGGCGAGGATAGAGGCAAGGAAGGCTCTGAGGTTTCAGAACTTTACCTACAATACAGCTGCCCTTCCGAGAGCTCTAAGAGGGCCAGGCGGAAGGCTTGTGTTTCAGTTCAAGACGTACTTTGTGAAGGAGCTGGAGTTCATAGCATCTCTGAGAGGGAAAGAGATAGCAAGATATGCTGGAATGCAGCTTGCCCTGTCAGGGCCAAGAGGGCTGTTGTATATGGTGAAGAGTATTCCCATTCTTGGCCTATCCGGTGCGTTAGATAAGCTGGACGAGTGGCTTTTGCATCCAGAGATAGGAGAAGGGGAGACAGCTGAGAAGGTTGAAAAAGGACTAGGGATGGTGACAAGGGGGATACCAGGCCTGATAGGGGCGGACATAACAGCGCCTGCTACCTTCCAGTTCATGGGTTCCAGTCCGGAGGATCTAGCCGGTCCGTTCCTTGGGGATCTCCTAAAGTTATACAAGGTCACGGTTACTCCTATGCTTCAGGGAGAGGGGTATATAAAGGAAGATGTTATAGACTGGGCGAAAGCTCTTCCGGTTGTCTTGAAGTACTGGGAGACCTTCCTACAAGCACAAGTCACTGACGATGGATGGATCAGGGAGAGGATTGGAGTGCAGCAGACTAAGGATGGAAAGGTCTTAGCTCCCCTCGGTGACAAGCGATACTTTATTGGAGGCGAGTGGGAGAGGAGGAGACTGCAGATACTCTCCATGATGGGAGCTCAGGATGTGAGCAAGACCCAAGTGCAGCTGGCTGAGAGACTCCTGGCTGAGGAGAGAAAGGTCTCTATTAATAATGGGAGAAAGTTGGGGAGGAGAATCCTGAGAGCCCTGGAGGCCGGGAAGGATGTTGATGAGAAGTATTGGGAGGAACTAGCTGAGCTTGGGTTGGATCCTAGATCTATAGAGGAGAGGATGAAGATAAGTGAAATGGATCCTCAGACCCGAGCTACACTGAGGGCCAGGATTGTGGATAGAGCCCGGGCCTGGGGGATCTTTCTGGACGATTAGTACTCTCTCTTTTTGATAATGAGCTTACGTAATAGAGGTGGCCCTGGTGCTGCCTCTGTTACATTTACATAGACTGAGTTCGAGGGGTCAGATTCACCTGCATTATTTCCAGCTGTCAACCACATCCTATGAATGTCAACAGAAAGATAGGCAATAGCAGGAGCGTACTGGATGGTATCTCCTTGGGTATACCAGGTGGTGATATTCATAGTCCCGTCGTTGTAGTAGAGTTTGTACCATCTCACTGTCGGGCCAGCTGCGGGTTTGTCCCACTGGACAATAATGGTATCTCCGAAGGCGACCTGGTAAGGATCATCAATAGTACCGAGCTGCGCTAAGCAGGTTGTGGATAGAAGCAGACACATTAGAAGTGCTTTCTTCATTGTATGACCTCCCTATATGTATAATAAGAGCTTCTATGAGCTTGAACTTAGGATATGGAAGTGGATCAACAATAGAGGCCACTTCTGCAAGGGCTTCCATTGCTGTCTTTATATCCTGAAAGGTAGTTAGGCCAAGAGATGAGAACAGTGCCTCTGTTATTCCTAGCCACTGTCTGTGAGTCTCTCTGAACCAGGTAGAGGATATCTGCTCTTCTTTTAGGTACTTACAAGTGTCCTCGTGATCCTTGGCACAGAACAGAGTATGCAAGGCATCGCAGGCATCCATGTACTCCTCGTCTATGGACATCATAGCTATCTTTCTAATTTCACTCCCTTCCTCCGCCAGCTCTGCAATTTTCTTGAGAGCTTCTTTCATTGCGTCAGATGACATTTTTATCTCCTTATATTTTCAAATTTTGAAAACGTTAGGGATACCGGCGAATAACTTTTATTGTGATCTCCCTTTTCTCCCTCATTATAAAGAAAGGTTTCCAGGTCCTCACTGTCCCGACCATAACGTATATCGCCCCGAAGAAGCTGGATACGAAAGAATACCTTGCGTATGCATTAGGTTCCTTCCACCTCCACAAAATATCTATCATATCAGCAAACTTCATTCCCAGCTCTGCGAATTTGGCTAGTTCCTTTGTATCCTCCTTCTCATTCATGACAGACCTCCTCCGGTTTGTAAAATTTTTTCGCGCCACAAGCAAAGTCTGCAATGGGCTTGTAACGTGTTGATTTTATTGGGTTTGTGGGCATGGTTTTTTGAAAAATCACATTTATGTTCAATATTAACAAAAATTTACCCCCGTTACTCTTTCAAACCAGCTATAGCAATAGCGAAATTGCCTTCTTGAAGGCCTCCCTTTATTGTGTAGGTTGAGCGAAGGCTATCCAGCGGGATGTATCTAGCAGCCTTGTGGCTATCCCAAATGAGATACTCCCCACTTCCAAGCTTGCCATTCCATCTACTGATCCTCTCATGTCTGGAGTCTATAAGCGGGACGTTGAGAGTGTGATTGAGATAAGGATGTTGGCAGACTATCTTGCTGTATGGAGGAAGCTGGTCAGCGAACTTGTCTATGACAAGCATCTCACCAGAAGGTTCAGCCCTGCCTACGAGGAGAGCTACAATAAAGGCGCAGGTTATAGCTATCTTTCTGTATATCATAGGAGATATAAAGGTAACTCCCATTGCTATAAACGGAGCGAGGATTATAAGGTGCCTATCATATCCCCAAATGCTACCTACTCCCGCCCAGTACATGAGGGAATAGACTGCAATTATGACTGAGACAGAAATGAGTGGGAGCTTGTGAACAATAAATCCTCTCCATGCCATGAATCCCCAGATACCAAAGGCCATACCTAGGTTGCCAAGATAGGTGGTAATGGAGCCGGAGTGGGCAGAGGAGGAAGCTACATCTGTGTAGGTAGAGAGGATAGCTGTCGGACTGCCAAGGACTATCCAAGAAGCTACCCAGTACAGAAAGCCAGGAATGAGAATGATAGCTGAACACCATTTGCGTCTCCACAACTGCCAGTCATACATAACCATGACAGGCCAGAGGACTATAAGTTCAGGGCGGATAAGAGGGAGATAGCCTATGAGGAGGAATCTAGGTATAGGCCAGTCTCGGTATTGAAAGTATAGGATGTACACTATAAGGATAAAGGCAGTTATCTCTGGATAGAATCTATAGCCCATAGATACAACAAGAGGGGAGGACAAGACCACGAAGATGCCGTCCGGATTCCTGAGTCTTTTAATAAACAGGAGATAGAGGCCCATTAGGAGAGCCACTGCATTGATGAATCTCAATCCGTCCAACGGGAGAGATTTGAACGGGTAGTAGAGGGCCTTGAAGCCTCCCCTCTGCCAAGCGTTAAACCACCAATCGTCCTGCATGTTTTGCAGAGAGCGGTAGTGGGAGAACTCGTCGTAGTCGTAGTACCAGGTGGAAGAGTTTATGAAAGTGAGGACGAGGAGAATAGCGATTAGGATGTAGAGGATTCTCATGACCTTTCCTCCTTATAAATAATCCAATAGTCCTGACTCTTCTCTCCAACCACCTTTGTCTCTACAAACTCCATAGCCCGCATAGTCCGGATAATGGTAGCTATCTCATCTGCATTAGCGTCGGAGTAGAAGCGCTTTACAATATCTGAAAACTTTATCCTTCCTTCCAACCCTACAAGCGACATCACCCGTTCCATAACATCTGCCATCTCATTCTTACCTATTCCTGCAAAGGCCTTGGACATAACTTTTTCTGTTTCCTTGAGAAGGGTAAGGGCACGTTCGAAGTCCTGGACGTCTATCAACATATCTTCCGAGCGGGATGCTGAGAATATCATACAGAGTTTGAGGATGTGTTTAGCTCTTCTTTGCATGTACCCTTCAAATCTATCGTCATCAAAGATTTGTTGGATATTCTCCTCTTGATAGAAAGGTGCCCAGCGCTCTATAAAAGCATCTGTTATTTTAAACTTACCACCAAGAAGGCTGATAGTTGTGAGGTCATCGAGGAGGGATTTGTGGAGGACTTCATTCTTCTTTATAGCAAACGGAAAGGGTATGCTTTTCCCCTTCTTCGCAGCATATGCAAAGATCATCCGGCTGGTAAGTCCTCCCCCAATAGCATCGTTAGTCATAGTGCTCTGTAAAAGGGCCGGGGTTGTAGCTCCTATCAAATTCACAAAGACATTCTTTATATCATTCTTACCAGAATGTTTAGTTGAATATCTCCATCTATCATGGCAGTCATACCAGTCAGTGAGGTCCATCACCAACTGCTTCTTATCATAGCCGAGGAAGACTGTGAGTTCGGGGGAATAGATAGTCATGGAGGAGTGGGAGATCTGAGTCCCATCTGCAAGAGGTGAAGAACCTCCTGCCTGTTCTAGCTCATTAATTAGCTGCTCTCTTATCACACTCTCCGATGCGAGGGTAGCACCTATCTCGTCCAACATTCCCCTACCAACTCTCATAGCTGTTCCTTTCCTACAACCGCTCGGGCCTACCAGTACAACATAGAGATTGGGGTAGGTAGGCTCATCCCATAAGAGATAGCACTTTCTTTGCAACGCTGATGCAATGACAGAAACGGCTACCCACTTATGGTAGAGAGGAGGAGGCTCGCTCTCTTTTGTGTACTCTATATAAGAGTCATACCAATCAGGTAGCCTTCTGCTTTGCATCTTCTATACCTCTATAGATTTTCTCTATGTTGGATGCAAGTTGTTTTAATGGTTGCTTTGTGTCTAGCTCTCTCATCCCAAGAGGATTCTCTTTGCTGTGTTCCAGGAGGTTATGACCACAGCAGGTTTCAGCAGGGATAATAAGTTCCCGTCCTCTCCAGGATATGGGAGTCTCCAGACTCTTGACAATTGCTTTTATCGAGCGGGCCATGTACTCGAAGCCGGCCAATACAGGTATCTCGAACTCAATACTGTCGTGGATTTGGTTGAGGAGGATTACGTCCTTGAAGTGGTGTTGGTCATAGTAGATAAAGATCAACCCTCTCTCGTTGATAATGTCTCCAACTGTACTTTGGGGGATGAAGTTATATGCCTCATTGAAAAGATCCGGCCCCCAGGCTCCGAAGAACTTTCTCACTCTTCCCATCATGTTCATAAGGATCCGGTCGTTCCTGTTCAGATCATCTTCTACCCATCTGTGATAGGCTCTTATCCCTGGATACAGTTCGAAGTAACCGCTGACAATCTGCTTGGAGTCCGGTTCGGTTAGTTGATTCTGGATAGCGAACTTCTTATAACCCTGTCCGTAGTTAAGACCGTGGTTAGCTTTCTTTCCCCAAAATCTCCAGGGCTGATCACCTGTACCAAGCGGGGAGATGCTTCTGACTGTTATACCGGCCGGTATCTTGCCATGATAGTATCGTTTCATTATCATAGCTGCAGTTAGAGAGTGTACATCTCCCTCTTCAAAGGCCTGGATCATTGTGGGTTCAGGTGCGATGTGAGCAACGATTCTGTTCTCTGCTTGAGAAAGGTCGATGGAAAAGGCCAGATGGTCAGGATCAGCAAGCATGAATTGCTTGACTTCGTGAGGCTGGTTCTGGAGGTTAGTGCCTTCCCCAAAGATATCTTCGGAGGAGGATAGCCTGCCGGTCTTTGTACGAGCAGGGTTGAATGAACATCTGAGACGGTTGTCGGAGGAGATCTTGGAGATGTTGTAGTAGTTGCTGTTCATCTTGGTAAGGCGACGAAGACGGAGGATGATTTGAGCTTCCTCATAATCCCGTCGAGCAAGCCGGATCATAGCCGTCTCGTCAGTGGTGATACTACCCTTCTTCATATAAGGCTTTATACCCTTCTGAATGTAGAAGTATTGGGCGAGTTGCTTTGGACTGTTGTGGTTGATCTCGTAGCCACAGAGCTTATTCAGCCTCTCCTCCAGTTCTCCCAGCTCAGTCTCATTCCTCTTGAACTGTTCCTTTATCCCCTCCACATCCATCCGGATGCCCTTCTCCTGCATGAATAGGAGGATCTCATTCAGCTTGTTCTGTCTCTCATAGGTCTGGTCATTCCCAAACCTCTTTATATTCTTCTCTATCTTCGGCCAGGCATCATGGAGGACGGCACTATCCTTAGCGTTGTACTCCCAAAAGGCCAGCTCAGATTCACCAAAGGAGAACCATTTCTTTCCTTCGTCTTTGTAGTATGGTTCATCAGTATAGACAGAACAGATGAAGTCCAACCCCTTTGGGAAATCAGGTGTGACTATGTTCTGCCCGATCATAGTGTCGTCGAAGTTCCTCGTCCGGATGCCATATCTGCGGTATAGGAAGGAGGAATCAAAGATACCATTCTGTGCTAGCTTTTTGATAGAATTACTCTCCAGAATCTTGGCAATGAGGCTCCAGATATACGCCTCTTTGTCGATAGTGAAGTATTCCTTTCCACGGTAGATGAAGGGGATGCAGATAGAAACCTTGGAGGAGGGAGCGAAGGAGATACAGGATACCTCTTCGTTGTAAACCTCGATGTCGAAGGCAGTTAGAGGCTTATCCTCCAGGATCATATCCAGAAAACTTGTGCACTGTTCAAAGGAGGGGGATACAATCAGATCCCGCTGGGGGAGTTTGAGTTCTGGAAAGGCAGCCTGTTCCTTTGCCTTGAGAAGATCGAAGACAATAAAGTGGCGGAAGAAGTAGTTGCCACGAAGGACATAGGACGGGTGGGCAGTCGCCAGAACTTTCCGGCCAGGAAGGAGAGTACTGTCATACATACTTCCCCGCCGGACAGTTATCTTATTGTAGTGGCCTGTCAAAGCATACAAGGCGGGCTGACCTAAGGTAACGATGATATTGCTCTTTACTTTCTCTAGCTCCTTTTTGAGGTTATCCCTATGTTCCTTATAAAGATCAGTCTCGACAGGGTATTTTCCTTTGAGATTCAGATATTCCGAGATCTTATTGTTGGGAGGCCTGACCTTTATAACGTTGGTGATGTAACACTGCCGACGGAGGATACCAGCTGCCTTGAGGAGTTTATCGAGGAGCTGACCGGCCGGCCCTACAAATGGTTCTCCCTTTCTTTCCTCCACCTCCCCAGGAGCCTCTCCGACCAGACAGATATCTGCATCGAGAGGGCCAATGGGAGGGACTATTACACTCATGTGTTACTCCTTTCATCATAGCTTGCATAGGTCCCAGGCTTCCTCGCATGAACCTTTAGAATAAATGCATCTTTATGTGTCTGCGAAGTGTCGTAGCCGAAGCCTGTACAGTTGTAGTTGTTCGCCGCCAGGAGGACATTCCCACTTCCCAAACACGGCGAAGCGATATGCGCACCCTCTGTGACGAACGTGGCCAGAAGATCTTCATAGAGCTCGACCGGCTTTTCTGTAGCATGTTCCTTATGTTGGGACGGGACGGGTCGGTAGGAATAGACATTGCTTCTACCCTCCTTTACTATCCTAGCATCTCCCTTCCTGAAATAGAAGAACATTTCGTAGGAGGATGCGAGGTATCGCTTGGGGGTGTTGCACTGGCCGGGGCGGAGCTTGTCCCAGATAGCTGGGATTTTGTTCCCTTCAAAGCCAACTGACTGGGCAATGTTGTGCATCAGTTCAAACCAAGGATCAGGAGCAAACCACAAAAGAAGCCAGCTGTTGGGTTTGAGAATCCTATATGATTCTTGCAGAATAGCTTTTATCCATTCCGGATAGATGTCGGTTGACTTCTCTTCATAGCTACTGACCAACTGAGCAAAGCGGGATTTGTACCTTTTTATATCCGTCAGATTTATAGAGAAGGGAGGATCTAACTCAACCAGGTTGACAGATTCTTTCTCTATATCTTTAGCTTTAATGAGAAAGTCTCCAATATTGTACCCTCTCACCAACTCCTCCTGCTGAGCCATCTCCGGTTTTTTTGCCCTCTCTTCCTTCAGAGCCTCTACAACCTTCCTTCTCTTATGATCCCTTACAGTTTTCTTCATCACCTTTATAGCATCATCCTTTGTCTTTGCTTCCTTGAGTTCAGGGATAGCTTCCACAAACTCAGCCAGATCCAGGTCGGTGGATATTTTAGCTTGAGAGACACCGAAGAGTTCGGCCGTCTTCCCTTGTGTCCATCCCTCTCCTTCCTTTGTATTTTTAAGTCCGTGTATCTCACACTGGAGGCGATGGACTTCAGCCTTGAGAGCGACCTCTTCCTGCCAGGTGAGGTCCTCCCTATCTATATTCTCGGCCAGTTCTATCGCACGGGCATCTTTCTCTGTTATACTATCTGGATAGATCCGGACAGGGACTCCCTTCTCCCTGATACTCTTTACCTTCTGGCAGGCCATGTACCTTCTCCCGCCGGCAAGAAGGTTGTATGTTCCATCCTTGCCTTCTGAGACAGCGAGAGGTTGGATGAGGCCATTTATGGAGATGGAGACAACGAGGTTAGGGATGTCCTTGTATTCCTTCCTGAAACGATCGCCTACCTTTATGCTGTCGAGGGAGACTATCTTTAGTTTCACTTTACCCTCCCTGAGATGAAGTGAAGAAGAGATTGTAGTTCTGAAATGAGATCAGGCTTTACCATATAGACAGTACCTGTTACATTTCTTAAGTCTTTGTCAGGAATATCAACATAGGTAAATGCTGCATAGCCCTTTTTCACTCCCAGACAGGCGGCACTAAAGCATAGACCCATTCCACGTTCTTCAGTCATATCCTCAGGCTTCATCTTGGATATGAGGAGACATATTCTTGTTATATTACCATGACTGTGAAAGCTCTGTACAGCATCCTCTTTCAAGAGCTTGTCGGCAATCTGCATAGCCTCTTCCATATTCATAGTGATGCCTCCAACTCCTTTATCAAACCATTAAGAGTATCCTTATCCAGCCCCGCTAGTAGAGAAGCTGGAGTTCTCTTTGCAGCCTTCTTTCTCTCCACTTTCCTCTTGGACACAAGCCGGTTTGCTCTGATCTTGCTGTGGATAGCAAAGGCTTCATCGCGGGAGAGCTGTATAATGGATGGCTTTAGGTCGTCTATTGTCATTTTACCTCCTACTCTTTTAGTATATCAATAAGCCTTTCTATTCTATCTATCTTGGTCTCTATCGGAGCTATCTTCTCCTTTAATTCCTCTACTACCCATCCGAGGAGATCGGCTGCTATCAATGGAATTGATGATCTGCAGACGTTAGCAAATACAAAGGTATCGTTTGCATCGTCCCGCTGTACAAATTTTAAACCTATCACCTCGTCTGTTGTCTTTAGTTGAGGTTTTTTGAAAGAACCTATATAGGTATGTAGCATTATAGATACCTCTCCTCAAGCATCTTCCCAAGATAGTCTAGAATGCTTGATGCAGTTTTGATCTTGCTGTCAGTTGTCAGACCGGATGTTTCTCCTTGAATGTACTTAATCCGGTCAGTTACTTTCTTAAGTCCTATCCCTTCTTCCAGACAGAGGTTTATGAGTTCAGCTATCCCGACTGTAAAGGCTCTGAAGTCAGCGTCTGTCCTTGGGCCGGTTATATAGATGCGATTGAGGGAACCGTCCGGATTGTCTGTGAGATGGACATAGAAGTCAAGAGGCGTGTCTCTCTCGGGAGCAGCTATCTCCACCTTCTTTGTTATCCCTCTGAGTGTCTCCCCAGCTTTCATTGGATAGTCTCCTTGTAGACCAGGCCCCATTCTACTATATCAGGGATATGCTTGAATACTGGGATCTGCATAGCCTTGCAAACTTCCTCCTCCTCGTCTGCTCCCCTTGATTCACCAAGCATCCTGTACCCAGCTTGGCAGACATTGAGCCAGTGAATATCATACTCATACCAGAACTCTATGTTATGATAGTACATCATATGCCAGAAGTGTGTAAGGTGAGGGATATAAGGGATGAAACCTTCTGTAGACAGACGCTCTGCAACGGTGATAGCCATACTTACATTCTGCGCTACGTCTCCCTTTGTATAAGGCCCCATGATATACACTCGCAATTCTTTTGCCTTTATGATGCCGCTATTTTTTATTTCCACTTTTTCTTCCTTTCAAACTCTCCAACAGTTCCCTCCCCTTGATCTCCTTCGTTATAATAGCATACAGAACCCTCTCATCCTTCTCATACAGATCAAAGAACTCTTCTAGGAGGGTTACAATCAACAGCCTCTTTACACCATAGGGGAGGGAGTCCAGCTTCTTCCTCATCTCTACCGAGATTTCTGTAGTTATCCTGTATGGGTACTTTATGCTCATCCTGATCTCCCGAGGAAAAATAAAAGGGAGGAACCAAAAGGCTCCTCCCCTTTCTCCCTCTTATCGGTTGGCGACAAAGCGACTGACTCGGTTGACCGGCCTTCCGTCATACTCGTCACCCTTGAGAACAGCCCATCCAGTTTTGCCGAGCAGGGCATCGAAGTCGTCTGCAGCGTAGGCTTTCTGAAAGGCGTTGTGAGTGATGGAGAAGGCGGCACAGAACTGCTTGATCTGGTTGAGAGTACGGATCTGCTGCTTTTCCGTTTGGTTAGCAGTGGGCAGACCCAGTGGGTGCATGATGTCATCTCCGGTTGGTTCCGAAGGGATCTCCAGAGTGACCAGCAGGCCGGCCCACTTCTCCGTGTCGTGCTTTGCAATCCTGGCAATGGACAGTTCATACTCTCCATCATTCACAGGACCAAGATCAGGAGCAGCATCGAGGTTGAGATCTACTACGTCAGGCATTTGATATACCTCCAGTTATGAGTGATAGGTACAATTTCAAAATGTGAAAATGTACCTTGTGGGTTCTTTACAACTGCTTATCTCCGCTTGGGAGCTTCGCCTTAGCTAACAGCTTTTTGAGATTAGGCTCTTCCTCTCTCTGGAATATACCTCCTTTTCCTAGCTGAGTGCTGGCTCTGTACTTCCCATCAGGTTGCGTCAGAAGGACGTACTTATTCCCACTGGATGTGTCCCTAGTAGTGAGAACGAACTTCTCTGTGAAGAGAAGCGGGATGCGAGACTTCAGACGCTTGTAGGTGTCTAGTTCAGCGTATATTCGGCCGCTCACTTCGTCCTTCTCCGCGACAAGGTGGCCGGTCAGGATGAAGTCACATCCCTGTGCTGAAGAGATTTTCACCAGATCCTTAAGGACATTGTAGATAACCTGGTAGTCCTGGATCTGAGGAATCTGATTCTCCCTCCTTTTCTTTTTAGTGTACCAGTTAACAAGGGACTCGGTTAGGGTAGTAACGGAGTCGATAGCATAGGTGCCCACGCTCCCTATAAAGCCGCTCTTCAGGTCGGCGTCCCAAGTCTCCTTCCATTTTTCAAACTCAGTGGGTTCGTCATACTTCTCGTTCCAGAAAGATCTGACGATTACTCTCCCCTTTTGTATCTCGTCCCTGAGGACGAGGGTACCGAGCGGGTCGAAGGAGTCGATGAGGATAGGAGCCCGGCCAGTTGCTATGCAGGATGTCTTTCCCACTCCGGACTCTCCCATGATAAGAGCAGAGAAGTGGGGTTCCTTCATTGCCTCTTCATAGACCTTTCTGATAGCGTCCAGTTTTTTCTTTGCCTCAGCTTGAGACATGGTGAGTTTACCCGACAAGGTACACCTCCTTCTTTGCACGAGTTATTGCAGTGTATAGCCATCTCCATCTTTCCTCCCCAAATCCCTGGCCAAAGATAACTACCTTCTCAGCCTCACTTCCCTGTGCTTTGTGGCAGGTGAGAGCGTAGGCGAAGTCGAACCAGTTGGCTACAAAGCGAGGATCTACACCAACTGGCAGCCGGCCAGTAGAGTTGAGAAATAGATGCTTTGTAACCTTGACAGAGAAAGGAAACTCTCCATCTTGGAACTCATCGGGGAGGAAGTCTATTCTAAAGCTATCATTGGAGACAGGTTCAGGTTCACTCTCAACTGACCCAGTCATGCCATTGTAGATAGGGATGCTCCAGTTGTTTTTCAGGCAGATGATCCTATCTCCTTCCAGAAGATTTCCAGATGGATGTTCCTTGCGTTTGAGATATCTTCTGTTGAACTGAGTCCTTTGGTTGTTAGTAGGAACTATCACAAGATGATCCTTAGAGGCATGTGCGCAGATGTCCTCGGCCTCGCTCCCTTTGAAGGATTTGAAAGACATCTTCTTCACACCTGGAGCTGGTTCTCCATAGGAGACAGCCCTTTGTGTTCTGATTAACTGTGCTATCTCTGCAATTCCTCCTGCATTTCGGTGGATAGTCTCCAGTTTGATCTCTGGATCTTGCATGAGATTGAAGTAAGATGCGATGGGAGGAAGCTGAGCATGATCTCCAACATAGAGGACGGGAATGTCGAAGGATTCAAGGTCGGTGGCTATATCCTCAGGAACCATGCTTGCTTCATCTACCACAAAGGTATCTATCCCCAGTAGCTCATACCTATCCCTCTTTACCCATTCGACTATTGCCCCATTTTCATCTGTTACTACCCGATAGATAGCTGAATGGATAGTGGAGATTTCTCCATCTACATCAGCAGCCTTGAGCTTCTCTCTCATGACAGAGGTTGCCTTGCCTGTATATGCTACATATCTTATACGTCCCATAGCCTCTTCATTAAGATGAGCAAGGATAGTTGTCTTACCAGTCCCTGCATACCCTCCCATTGTGAGGGTTTGTTTATCCCCTCTTACCCTCCAATCCTCAATCTTCCCAATCGCCTTTTCCTGTTCTTCTGTGAGCTCTATCAAGTTTTCTCACCTCCTTTACACTGTTAAACTATCAGGATACTTAGGTTGGAGAGGTCTGTAGGTAGACTTTGCCTGCTTTTTACATTCTGGACACTTCATAGCTGGTATTACAACCTCATGAAAGTTCCTGTCGTCATATCCATAGCCTTCGAAGGTATGTCCACAGTGTTCGCACTCGTATATAGCTTGGAAGTCCCGTCTGCTTTGGGAGATTATCTCTTTTATCTTCACTTCTCACCTCCCTCCTTTTACAAGATTCATCTGAGTTGTAGCCATCTTCTCCCGCTCAACAGGATCCCACCAAACTGTTGTGAGGTAGTCAGGAGTCTCCTCACATCTGGTGAGGGGATTAGGCCAGCTGATGCAGAGATCCATATAAGGGCAGGTTCTGTTATACTTTGTACAATTCTCAGGGTTCTTGTGAAAGGCGTCGAGGTAGTAGTCAGCGGGACTGGCCTTTGAGAGTCTGTGATAGTTGTCCTCTATCAAGGAGAGGATATAAAGGCAGTTCCCCATCCACTCGTTCATCATAGCCGGGGATTTCTTTACAGGTATCCTGTCAAAGGCAACTGCATTCTTCCTGAAGATCGTCCCATTTACAAGAATCCCAAAGACCTGCTCAGGTGGATACATCATATAGAGGACATGGGTATAGAGGTCTATCTGGAACTTCGTGCTCCACTGAGCTGCCCAGATGGATGAGCTCCAGCTGGTCGTCTTGTGCTCCAGACAGAAGATTCCCCTTCTATCCTTTACAACTGCGTCCAACCGGAAGTGCAGATCATCCCTGTCACTTATCATCACTGCCCCTGCACACTCTGTATGAAGCACATCAAAGTCCCCATCTGTTGCCTGATACTCCTCTACATATCCAGCCAGTCCCTCAAGTGCATTTCCAGGAGCCTTTGGCTGCCTCTCAAGGTCTGTCTCCTCATCAAAGAACTCCCTGTAATACTCGAGGAATTGTTTATAAGCTCCCGCAATACCTTCTTTAGAGTATCCGTTGAGCAGGAGATATTCCATGGCTCTATGCCAGGCTTCCCCAAATACAAGGTTAATGTTGCTCCCTTCGGTTTCCCATCCGAGGACATAGCGATAGAAATAGAAGCGGGGGCATTGTAGAAAAGTTTGGATTTTGCTGGCATCATGTATCTCCCAGGTTTTGTGGAAAGGAATAGGGAATGTTAGGTTGGAGAGTTTCATAGCTGTATGTCCTCCTCTCTTTCAAGTCTCTCCAGAAAGGAAAGCTTACTGAGTGCATAGTACTGCTCCCAGTCAGCATCGAGAGCCTGGAGATATTCTATTGCGAGTTTGCACCTTATCTTTTCATTGGAGGTAAGGGCTGATCTGACAAAGGGATGCTGGAGTCTGGAGATACATCCCCTTATCATAAACCGGCTGAAGTTTCTATGTCTAGCCCACTTTCTGGCCGGAGTGTCTTTGTACTCTCCGAACTGGAGCTTTAGTTGATTTGGATTCTTCTCTTTCATCTCTATTCCCCTTAAGAAGTTCACTTAGGATAATAGTTCTCTCTATATACCTCCCATCCTTGAAGAGAAGAAGATTGAGCCTGCCGTGAAGGTAGGAGAAGATACTACAAGCAACAGATTGCATAACAGGCAGGCCAGCTAAGAGGATGTAGTCGGTAGGGGAGGATGTAGAGAGATGTTCAGAGAATGTCCTGTACATGTTAGCTACAGAGAAAGGAGGGATTCTCCCTTCTGATAGATAGACAAGTTCTCCGAAGCGGGCTGCATTAGTGAAGTCATGACCTCCTCGGTTTATGACGTATACCTTAGACATCTTTGGGTCTCTTTTCGAGAGTTTCTTTCCAATTCTCATTGGGCTTATCATCAGAGGCTCTTTTCCACTTACCGGTATCTGGGCCATATACACCAGCATTGTCTATCCAGCCTATCCCTGTATGAGGCTTATGCTCATACCAAAACCAACTCCCGTTGGAATCCTGTGCCAACCAGTTGGCCCACTTTGGAGCTATCTCCCAGGAAGGCTTGCCAGTTAGAACACGAGAGGTAGTATCGCTTCCGTAGGTGCTATCTATCCTAATATCGAAAGTTATAATACTTTCCCCAGTCATATTGGGATTGAGAATCATAACAGCAGTCTTCTCCATCGAATAGGAGAACTCACACGGCTTCATCCTTTGGAGGGTTTCTTCCAAGCGGGCTGCTTCCCTCAAATCCACAGCATTAAAGGTCATCTCCACTACCATCTTGTAGTGAGCGAGGGTAACAGGTTCCGGCTGTGAAGGCTCAGGTTTTGGCTCCCACTTGTCAAAGATATACAGCCCTACCACCAAAACACAAACGGCCATGAGTACACACAGTCCCCAGGCCCACGTTGTACTGTCCATTTTCTTTTTCATCTTATTCTCCTTGTACTATTTTTAAAAAAAGCAAAAAAAGAGAGGGGAGAGGTTTCCCTCTCCCACTCTCGATCGAGGGCCTATCCCTACCCTCGAGCCATCTCCCGCAGTTCGGCTAGAAGGGCCTTCTTCTCCTCCGGAGACATAGCAGCGAAGGCGTCGCGCGCCTTCTCCACTTTGCTCTTGCCTGTCCTGGACACAACTCCAGGCTTCCAGCCATCTGCAATGGTTTGGAGCTCGCCCTGAGTCTTACCATTGGCCAGATGCCTGCGGAGAATACCCTGCAGGGAGATAACTGCAGACTGGCGGAAGTTGTTGAAAATAACATCTCCGCCAAAGAGCTCAACAGCTTCCTCGAGGTTGCTGCCGAATTCGTACTGGACGGATGCAGACTTCTTCTCTCCGTCCACCTCCTTCGTGACGTTCACTTCTTGAGGCATTTCAGACCTCCTTCTTGAGTTAGGGTTATAAGGTGAATGTGTGCGAAGCGATGCAGAGCAGCCCTATTGCAATAAGAATATAGGGCAGAATCATTAGGAAAGCCCTGCCTATTCTCATCCCTTTTCCTCCTTCCTAGGGTCATGTACAGGTACCCTTTTTAGAAACTGTTCAGCGGTTTCGACCGGTTTGAGAGGGATTCTGGAGTAGGTTCCTCTCCTCCCCTCTTTCCCCCAGTCAGGATCTACTCGACGGGCGGAGGATCTTTTCTCCTTGAACTTCCGAATGTTTCTCTTCCTAGTGGCGATGCTCACTGGTGAGCCTCCTTATAATGTTCTTAGCTTCCTCATCCTTCCTCTGATAGAACTCATCCATCTCCTTCTGTTTCAGTCGAGGGTTAGGTCTTTCAGTTGCATGGATCCAACTTCTCTTGGCCTCTGCAACGGCAATAAAGATCTCTCTCCAAAGCTCCTCGATTTGCTTCTTTTCATGGAATGTCCAGTATATGATGAAGGCCTGTGCTCCCTTCTTCTGCATGTAGTCTTTGACTGCAAAATACGAGATGCCGACCGGCCAGTATACAACATCCCCTCTATCAGAGATAGCAAACCTCTTGCCCTTATTCTCAAAAAGGAGAGATACTTCAGTTTCAAACATTTTTCTGATCTTTGACTGTTAGGGATGAACCGAGGGATACCTCCTCTCTGGCTTCTTTGAGGAGAAGCATCATGCCATAAGTGACAATCTGTGCTTTTGCTCCCATTCCTTGAACACCTGCCAGGGCAAGTGCAACTACTACCTTGATAGTCAGTTCATTCATATGAGGATCTTCCCTTACCTCATGCCAGCGGGCAAGTGAAGCCTCAGGACTGACATCTTCCTCCAGTATTATCTCAGCAAAGGCCTTCGCTAAGTCATCATAATGCTCTTCCTCTCCTGGAATAGCATCTCTGAGACAGCTATAGGTAGCCTCCCTGAGATTCATCTTTTCGTCCATTTTTACCTCCTCATAAATAGCCCAGAGAGGGAGCGTGGGCGTACTCCCTCTCTGGTCGGGTGCGGCCTGGGTCAGGCAGCAGGTTCGATAGTGACCTTGATCTTCTCAGGGCCATCCAACTGTCCAATGGCCCACTTCTGGATGTAGATAGTGTTGCAGATGGGAGGGTGATCGGATGAGGACTCTTCGCTGTAACGAACTGTGTTCTTTGTCTCCTTTTCCAAGGAAAACACTGCAGAAATTTTGCTCTCAGCCATTTGCTATTCCTCCTTGTGCTGTGAAGATAATAGGTTTATTTCTCCCATAAGAGGAAAGCATTGTGCCTATTGCAAGCTGGAATTGTTTGAAGAGGTAGGATTGAAGCTTTGGATCGAGGAGAGCTATTGGATGGTCGAAGCCGGCGAAGAAGGTCTTACTGTCCAACACCTTTGCAACCTTTTCACCTGTGTTGAGGTCAGTAGCTGGACAAACAAACTCAACTCTGACCCTTATACCTTTTGGCTGTTCTTTGTGTTGCTTCGAGGGGATAGGCATCTTCTCTCACCTTATGGGATTATTTAAATTGCGCTGTAATATACGAAAAAATAATGAATTATGCAAGAAGTTGAAAAAAATATCATAACTCTGTATTCCCTCCATCTAGCTCCTCCTCTATCATCTTTGCTCCTCTCTCAGCCAGTGCTCTTATCCTATCTTTATCCAGCTTCCCAAATCTATGCTCCTTGATAGCTGCAAGAAGTTCCTTATTTGTAGTGCGCTTATCTATGAGAGGCAACCCGCTGTTGTTAATAATGTTCATAGCTTCCTCAATATCCTCCACCCTCTCTACCACTCCGTTATTAACAAGAATATCCACAAAATGCTCTAACACCATCCAGATAAGATTGCTTCTATTCCTGATAGGAGTGTTCATAGATTGAAAGGCTTTTATTACTGTGGCTATCGACCGGACGTCTAAGCGGGCTTGGTAGGTGGTGGTAGGTCTGTTCATCTTTTTCCCTCCTTCCTAAAGTCAAAGTTAACAATACAATATACAAAATTATTTGCAATTTGTCAATACATATTTATATGCTTGTGAATTACCTTGATATGTTTATATAGGCACATTTTCAAATTTTGAAAATATAAGGACAAAAAAAATCCCCCTTCTACCTTGGACTGGCAAAAGGGGGGATCTGTGTGAGGAGAGGAGGATTGTCAATTACTCCGACCGGAGCCCACTGATACAAAGCCCATCCCTGTCATCCCTAGCAACTCAACAGCTGCACTTCTCACCAACTCCAATCCCATCACTAGCTGCTGTCTAACATCTCCTCTGAGCCGGATTGAGGAGATTTCCTCACCTGCTATCCCAATAACAGCTGTCGTGATGTTGTGAGAGTCCAAGACCTCCTGGACTTCCCTCATAGTCTGATCTAGCTCCTCTTCTGTCACCTTAACATCACCCCCTTTCCCTCAACCAGCTGATCTGATACAATCTTTATCAGGAAAGCTATCTTCCTATTCCTCGCCCACACCACCTCAAAATCTCTCCTTTTCACCCTCTCCTCAATCATTTCAAAGGGGACACCTTCAGGCCAGGCAATCACTCGCCCAGAATTGAAGACAATGTATCTCCTCTTTGGCGTGTAGTTCTGCATATCTCAACTACCTCCAGAAAGTACTTTATGCATGCCTGTGCTTCTTCAACTGTCCCTTCTCCCACTAAGATCAGACTCCCCTTTCCCATTCCCAAACCTGTCCCTTTGTCAAGATAATGAGAAAGGCACATATAGCCCCACTTTCCATCCTTCACCTTCCCGTCCACTATAGCAGGATCAGAACAAAAGGAACAAACCGGACGCTTGTGCAGTTTCACCACTCTTGGTTTTGTCACTCTCACTCACCTCCTCTCTAATGTTAGCTCAACTGACTGGCTTGCCAGAATAAGCAAAGCGGGTTACTCTCTCCTCCTCAACTCACTCAACTTCACATACACCTTCTCCAGCAGCTCTACAATCTCCGCTATACTCCCAGCTATCAGCACCATACTACCCGGATCGAGTCTCTCCTTTAAACTCACCATAAGATCTCTCTCCAACCTCTTCACATCCATAGCCAGCTCAGCGAAGTTCTTACCTCCTCCCTCCTCACTTATAGTCATCCTCTCTCACCTCCTTTCTCTCATATCTACAATCCAACATACACAATATACAAAATAAAATCCACAATTGCAATACCTCACACAAAAAAACACCCACTACTCCCCCAAACATCTATTCCCCCAAACACTCTCTTGTATACCTGTATACCCGTAGCGTGTACACAAATATGCATATATGTAAGTAGTCTGGGGGTCGCCCCATTTGTCCAACATGAAAACGTAACTTCCTCGCACAGAACCCCTTATTCTCCTTGCAAGTGGTCTAGTCCTTCCTTTATTTTTTTTTATTTTTTTTTAATAGATTAAAAATAAGGGAAATTGGAAGAAAGTGAGGGAAATTTTAAAAAACTTACGTTTTCAAACCCAACAATGGAGGCGACCCCCCTTCTACATCCATATATGTATACATGCATACCACTACAACATACAATCATACATGTCTACAGTTCCCTATATTTACCAATAGGTACATTTTCAAAATATGAAAACATAAGGAGCGAATGTATGCCACTATGTATCCACTCCCGATGGTAAGCAGGCATAAAAAAACCCGCCTCTTGGGCGGGTTTGTGTTCATCATGGGCAATGATTATGAACTATTGATTATTTAGAAGTTGCAATCCGCTTGTTCAAGAATCCTTCAGGATCCTTCAGAAATGCAGCTTTTTCTGCATCACTCAAACCCGTGATGAAGTTCTTCAACGTAACTTCTTTAGGAACAGCAGCTTTCCGGCCAAAATCTTCCGCAACCGTAACTGTCTGTTTCTTATGGGCCTGCATCCACTCGCTGCCCATTTTACGACATTTGGCTGCTCTTTTGATCCGGAGTTGCTGCACCGCATAAGCTATTAATTGTTGAAGAGTTACGCCCGAAAAGTCATATTCTATCTCAAGTTCAATAGAATCATGATCTTCGGTCTCTTTCACGCTTTGAGTGATAGCAACTTTAACGTTTTCAATGATTTGGTTGAGGTGTTCTGGTTTTAGAGTTTCCATTTCATGACCCCTTGTTTTGATTGTATATCACGCAACCAAATCATCACCCATGATGTTGTCAATGAACACTATTCTCAATATACAACAATAAAACATAAAATGCAAGAACTTTTTTATAAAAAAACATCTATCCAATATAAACCTATTATGAACAATAGCTGTGTTCTCCACCTAGGGAGTATAGACTATTTTTAGGGGGTGCCTAGGGGGAACGAGCGAAAGATATGCCAAGTACTGTCGACCCCACATCTTACCCAACCTTCACCTATAAGCGCATTTCTATGCTAACCGAAAGGGAAAGGGAAGACAAAGGGAGAGGAAAAAAGGGGGGAGAATGAGAATGGTACAGGGGCCCCTAGCGTGGATTTATGCTGTTCTGCAAAGGCCGGGCCAATTTCCCTTTCTGGAGGGTAAGTTGGGGGAGAAAGAGTGGGATAGAAGCATCAAAATATGTGTTGACATTTATGTTGATTTTTCGTATCTTCCAGGCATAAGGGTGTTTTGTATAGCGAGAGGTGAAAGTGAAGGAGATTAGAGATGACACTTTGAGGAAGGGCACGAAGGACTGGGTGGAGTTCTTTGTAGATTTTATGATGAGGGACTTCACCCTCCCGATTGTATGGCACAGATGCCGGTTTATCTATTGCATGAATTAGGGAGGAGCTTTGAAGGTAGATAAAAGGAGAAATGCTGACGGTGATAAGGCGTATGCCATTACGAAGCTTTGGGATACTCACCATGAGATTTTGAGGCTTCTGGCGTTGGGTATGAAGGGGAAGGCAATTGCAGATAGATTGAATGTCTCTCCTCAAACGGTATCGAATGTGAGGAACAGTCCGGAAGGGAGGAGGTTGTTGAGTCTCCTCCATGCCCGTCGGGATACTTCGGTAATAGGCATACAGCAACGCATACACGAGCTTCTTCCAAAAGCAGTTGATACAATGGAGGAAGCGATGGAAGAGGCAGACTGGCCGGTCAGAAAGGCCGCGGCGAAGGACCTCCTAGAGATGGGTGGCTTCAAGGCGATCGAGAAGAAGGTCTCTGTCTCACACTTGACGAGGGATGATATAGATGGTATAAAGAAAATGGCGAGAGATATGAACCTTTCCGCTGAGGAAGCTGAGGTTGTAGAAGAGGAGGAAACAAAATGAGATTCCTAATAGTGGCGATTCTAGCAATCGCCTTTTTTATTGCTTTCCAGGGAGAGACAGAGGCTCAGCAGCAGATGTACTACCTCTGGACAGACTCCCTGGCTGTGTCCACTACGGCTGTGGATACAACCTTCCCGAGGGACTGGGATCAGGTTACTCTCTGGTCGCAAGGATGTTCGATTTTTCTACAGTTTGGTTCTCCTGGGGATACTGATAGTACTGCAACAAGATTTCAAATCCGGCTGGAAAGCGGGATGGGTTTGAAGATAGGGCCAGAGGTTAAGCTCAGAAGGTTGATTGTAGAGGCTGTCTCTGGGACTGGAACGCTGTATCTTGCTGGAATAAAGCGGGCAGCTCAGAATTAAGGGAAGAGGAGGTTGAAAATGAAGGGTTTTGCTAGGATTCTAGTTCCTGTTCTTCTTCTATTGACTATAGCTTTCCTTAGCAATAGGACACAGGGGCAGGTTGAGTTAGTATCAGGGGGAAGCGCGACTGTTGTCTTTTCAGCAACTGGGGATAGTGCTCTATATGTAGACGGAGATACTGTTAGGGTCTATCCTGGTATGTGGTTTAAGACGGATAGTTCGTACCTTACATATCAGATAGGTGTTGTTGACACCTTTATGGCGTCTATAACAGTTGACTCTCTATATGTTCTGGATTCGCTTCATGTAGGAGGAGCGAACCATGCCTTTGTTGTTACGAGTGACGATAAGGTGGGCATCGGTACGGCGAGTCCGAGCCAAGAATTGGACTTGATCGGTGACATAGAATTGGAATCTACCACTTCAAACGACAAAGGCGTGATCTACAAAGGTGCGAGTCGGTGGATTCATGACTACCATCACCCGACCGGCAATACGGCGGTACCAGATGGATTTAATATTTTCATCGGTGATTCCGCCGGTAATTTCACAATGGGTTCCACGGCAACAAATACACTGCACGCCAGCTATAATGTAGGAATTGGGTATAAGACACTATTTTCCAACACCACAGGCTACCACAACATCGCACAGGGCTATGGGGCGCTCTACTCCAACACCACGGGTTACGAAGGGATAGCCGCGGGCGATTCAGCAGGTTATGCGAATACAGAGGGTTATGGCAACATCTTCCTCGGCTCCAATGCCGGAGATAACATAACCACAGGTGACCTCAATATAATGATCGGATATGACATAGACGCTGAGAGCGCCACAGGGAACTCGCAACTGAATATCGGCAATACGATTTACGGGGATTTGGCTAATGATTTGGTCGGTATAGGGACAGCGACGCCCTACGCCTCGTTATCCATCGCAAGTGATACAACTCATTTCGCCATCTACGACACAGACAACGAGACCACACACGCCGCATTCGGGGATATTGACTCTTCAGCAATAACAGGCGATTTTATTGATGAACATCCTCGAATTACGCTTTATGCAGCGAACGGTAAAAGTATATTTTGGCAGCATAACGGTAGCAGTGGATCAATCCAGACCAGTACAGGGGATATTGTCTTTAATGCGGGGACAAATGGTCAGATTGAGTTTTATGACACAGCGCAACCGATTTCAGATGATGGTGGTCAAACTTTGGGAAATTTTGACCGAAGGTGGACCAACCTTTTCCTTGCCGACTCCCTCCAGATAGGGGGGAAGAGCAAGACGCCATATTTGGTGACAACCATTGACTCTGATTTAGGTGGTGCCGAGGCCAATATTGATAGTGGATTTGTCAAGATGTATGTCGCAGCAGCAGACTCTGATGGCACTATTGTGCTTGGAAGTGCCGAAGGGAACACGCTGACGTTGGAGCAGTCAGGGAATGGGGTAATTACAGCGTCGGCGGGTTATCTCAATCTGGATGGTGTAAGCGGTGTGTCGCTTGATGTCAACGGCAGTTTACAATGGTATATGAGCAGCGCACTTTTCGGACCAACAAATGATGACGCTGATGATCTTGGCGCAAAAACGCAGCGCCCCAAAAAAATCTTCGCCTCAGACGAACTCTGGCTCGGCGGCCCTGCTGCATCTTCAAGTGCAAGACAGGCTATCACTTGGGACTCAGACTACGGCACCTGGGCCTCAATAGACAGCGCCGCGATACTCCAATACATAGGAGCTGACTCGTTGCCGGTGATTGCGTTCAAGGGCAGTGACGGGGATGCTTGGGAGCAGACCATGACCACGGGCGATGTAGCGGTGTTCCAAAATGCCAGTGGTGGGTATAGTTTTGATGCGGCTATTAATACCAACTCTATGTATATAACAACCGCAGGAGAACTTTATTATACCTCGAAAAGTAACCCTTACATTGTATTTGGAACGTCAAGCTCATCTTTATATACAGGTTCAAATGGTACAAAAAGTTGGAATTTAGACATTCGAGATAATTCTTCAGGCGCAGACGGCGAAGTCCGCATCGGCGACACCGGTACAGCAGGGGAATATGTGTCGGTGGACAGCGCAGGTGTATTCCACGTTGACAATATCATTGAGGGTTCCGGTGCATCTAACCTTACCATCTATACTTCCGCCGCCGACCATGACATCATCCTCGACCCCAACGATGACGGGCCGGGGGTGGCTATTGTCGGCGTCCCTGGTGATGGCGACTCTCTCATCGTCAATGCAAGCGGCCCGAACTTTTTTGCGGATACGTCTTCGGTGGACGATGATTATGGCTTCGTCTCCGATCACATCACCGCCTACACAACTGGGATGGTGATCTATCTCAATGCTGGTGTAGCGAACACGGGTGCGTGTACCCTACAAATTAACGCGTTGGGCGCTAAGTCATTGAAGTCTCTGCACGACCAGGACCCGCAGGACAATTACATCGAAGCGGGTTCATATGTCCACTTGATTTATGACGGAACCAATTTCCAGATCCTATCACCGGACGCGAATCCATGAGTAACCACTCTCAAAGAGGCTTCCATCACGGCTACCTTGGGCTGTTCATCCTGCTGACCGGTTTCCTCGCCATTTGGTTGGATCAGCACCTTGCGATAGGCCTGCTAGCCATTGGAGCCATCCTGTTTCTGGACGATACTGTGCAGCATATGATAGGAGTCTACTACAACTCTGAGTACAAAAGCCTGCTTCATAAGTTGTATGGGAAACTCCTGTACAGATACAAGTGGGTACAAATCCTAAACAAACTCTTCGATAAACTCTTTGGAAGGAGGGAGTCATGAAAGAGAATTGGAAAGATGTTGTTATCCTGGTACTCGCAATGGCCCTGAGTTTCCTCATTGGGGGGAGCTTGAAGGCCAAAAGGATCGAGCAGATGTTTGTGGAGAGGGAACAGCTGATGGTGATGAAAGTGCAGTTGGAGCGATACTTCAGCAGGGCCAGACAGATCAACTACAATGATCTGAATAGTATAGGTCTCAGATTCGATCCCCCTAAACCTCCACAACAAGCTCCGGAGGATTCAACACGATGATCTTTCTAGCTCTGACAATTCTTCAACTCTACAATCCTCCCATCTTTTGGGAAGAGTATTGGAGTGAGATTGATGAGACTAGGGAGACTGAGCTTTCAGTTTCCTTAAATCCAGAGCTTGCAAAGATTCATTACGAGAGGATAGCTAGTGTCATTCATCCTTATGTGAAGGAGGGAGATAAAGTTCTCGATGTAGGGACTGGAGCGGGCTTCTGGGCTGTGTTCTTTGAAAGGATGGGTTGTTTTCCTCTTGCAGTTGATATAGCCGCCTCCTCGGTGATGTACGTTAGAGAGAAGGGTATTGATGCTGTTTTATGTGATGTTGCAGATGATAGCAGTATCCAGGCTCTCTTGCCTAGAGGCCCGTTTTCTATAATCTCCGCCATGAATGTCCTACACCACATCGTAGATGATGAAAGGTTCCGCAATGCTATTGAGAACTGCTCTGCCTTGATTGATGATGGAGGTTATCTTTTTATCACAAGTAAGTTTGACACTCTCTTGAGTATGTCTCATAGTAGACCATTTGCCTATAAAAAGTACCGGCCTTTAGATGTCTGGATAAAGGTCTTGAAAAGATACAAGTTCAGGGTTGTAGAGTACAAAGTAACTCCCGATGAATATGCAGGCCGGGAGTTATGCAACGATGTTCTTATCGCGAGGAAAGTAAGATGAGAGCTCTTCTTATAGCAACTCTTCTCATCCCCGCCGCTTTGTTTGGCCAACATCTCAAGCTGGAAGGCCGTTATATCAAGATCTTCCGGACTATGAAGGTTATCAAGCGGATAGAGGTTTGGCATCAAAACAAAGCTGGAGAGATGATGAAGAAGTATGAGGTGAGGCCTGGAGAGAAGGTCGAGTTTGTATCTCCCACCAACAAAGTTGTGTCTTATAATATAGGAGATCGGGACACAGAGAAAGCTGCCAAGCTGCTCATGTACTTGGAGAAATATAACTACTCTCCAAAAGAGGGGCAGATTGGGGAAGTTGAACCGTAAGGAAGGAGGAATAAGATGTCTGCTTTAACCGGTTTGAAGGACATGATCCTGAACATGCTTGCACCCATTATCAAGAAGGTTGCAAAGGATGTTCTCAAGACCTTGATCGCGAGATTCTTCGAGAAAGCTCCGAATGAGACAAAGGTTGTTCTCATGGCTGCCTATCCAGGTATCGACGTATATCTGGAAGATGTGGTTGAGAAGACAAAGACTGAGCTGGACGATGCTGTTGTCGAGGCCTTGATGGAAGCAATGGAGGAAGAGGCTACAAACCACGGCCTGATCCTCCCGAATCTGGACAACGACTGAACAAAAGGAAGGATCCTCCCTCCTTCCAACAGCCCGCCAGGATTATTGGAGGTTAACTGGCGGGCGCTAAGGAGACATATCATGACAAGTCTATTTTTGATCCTTCTAGGAGGGATGTTCGTGGGAGGTATAGGTTTTGCATATTACCTCAGTCAGTATATGATGATGGTGCATAGTAGCTGGAAAGCCCATTTCCTTCAGTGGTGGCCTCTGGTGTTGGGAGCGGTCTGTATGTGGAGTGCAGGTAGGTTCTTGGAATCCTGGAGTTTATGGGGAGAGTTGGGAACCCATCTATCTGTCTTTGTTTGTGGAGGAGTAGGATATGTAGTTGGAAGGAAACTATTCTTCTGAGAGGGGAGATGTGATGCTTTCTATTGGAGACGGGGCTGCTATAGGAGGGTTTCTTGTCATGGCTAGTGCATTGTTGGCTAAGATTCTTCCTAAGAAGAATGGAGTGACAAAGGCTGATATGGAAAAGAAGCAGGATAAGGAGATGTGTAATGTTTTGACTGCCCAGCTTGGGAATCAGCTTGTCAGAGTGGAGAAGAGTCAGAATAAGCTCTGGGATAAATTGGATCAGATACATATAGAGCTCAGGGCTATGAACGGAAAGAAGTGACGATTTCAAATTTTGAAAATGTGAGGTGTGGCGATGCTGCCAGCTAAACATGATTTCGTGATAAAGGAAGGGAGTAACTTCTCCCGCTTGATACAATGGATGCAGGATGATGGGACTACCCCGGTCAACATAACTGGTTATACAGCCCGAATGAAGATCAGGAACTTCAAGGGTGATGGTGGGTCAGCGTTGGCAGAATGGGATACTGATACTGAGATTACAATTGTCAACGGATCGCTGGGATTGATAAGGATAGCTGTAACAGCGGCTGCAACAGCTGCTTTATCCTTCAACAGGGCTGTGTATGATCTGGAGCTGGTTGATGGGGATGATGTCTATTGCATCATGGAAGGGAATGTCACTTTGAATAAGGAGGTAACAATCTAATGGCTGAGAGGCCAAGAACAAGTGATAATAGGAAAAGTATCACAGAGATTGCAGAAAACTATTCCTATAAAATAGTAGATCTCTCTGAGGATTACGCAGGGGATGACGACGATCCCGCTCTGTGTAGGAATGGAGGAGGATTGATCAGGGTGGAAGGTACACCCCGTCCTGTTCCTTCTGATGCAGCTTACGAATATGACGATGATATTGATAGGTAGGAGGAAGAGATGAAAAGGTTTCTATTAATTTCAGTTCCAGTTCTCTTGGTCTTGAGTATCCTACTCATCTGCAATGTATTCAAGACAGAAGCCTCTACTCCATATAGAATCAGAATGACTGATTCGGGGAGTACAGCTGTATTAAAGGGAATAGATGGGACAGTTACAGAAGGGGACAGCCTTGTGGGGAGTTATAATAGCACCCTCACAATGCACGAGTTTGATGTGACCAACTCTGGCTTTTATACTCTATGGGAAGATCCCCTTGGTGGGAGTTCGATTGCCAGGAGAACAGATTGGTCAGCTGCAACTGGAAAGTATGTCGAGGGAAGTGAGATTAAGAAGAGGTTAGGGGTAAGGTTCTCGAGATACTACGCTAGTCTCATGGATGCTGTTTATGATAGTGGAAGTGCCCCCGTTACTGGGACTGTTGTAGGGGAATCCGGTTTGCATGAGACTTTGCAGGATACCACTATCTATCTTACATCTGGCAGTCATATTGTCCTTCCTTCTAGCCATAAGGTTACATACAAAAGACAGAATGTAAGAGGGGGTTGTACCTATGGATTGTATAAGTCCTATGCAGATACCAATATTACCTTACAGGGTGGTGAGTACTATGGCTGGGCAGATTCCAACTATGTAACTGGTAATGTTGTCTCAGCGACCAATAACACAGTTACAGTTGATGGCCTTTCTGTTGTAGCTGATTCTCTTATAGGTTATGTTATCCATATAACAGCTGGAACAAGTACAGGACATAGTAGGACAGTTTCTGACAATGCAGCTACAGCTGCTGGAAATACTCAATTGACCCTTAGTAGTAACTGGTATGCCAATCCGGATGCTACAAGCGATTATAGGATAACTCCCTCTACTCAAGCCCATACAGGTATACATATGCACGAGTGCCATAAGGTGAATATAACAGATGTGTATATGCATGACTTTGCTGGTGATTGTATCTGTATGGTAGGTGGAAGCGACTATACTATATCTAATGTTTTTCTGTATAACCCCTTTCATTGGTATACCACAAGTACGGACTCAACTGTATCCAATCTTGTTGGTAGGCAGGGTATATCTCTTGTGATCCAGAGAGAGGGTTCTTCATATCCTGACTGTGATCTGTTTGATACTACTGTCAATCCCTCTGGATGTCTTAAGAGAGTGAATATCAGTAACTTCTCTATTGTCGGTGGCCTTCCAGGTGGAATAGATATAGAGCCGACTGGAGCTGGGCCTACTCTCATCAAAGATGTGACTATATCAAATGGAGTTATATGGGGAGGTTATAGAGGGATAGCAATAGAAAACTCTCAGGCTACTTTTGAGAACATTCTTATTGAGAATGTTGTTATAAAAAATATAGCTTCGTATCCTATGTCACTTGTGTTTGGTGCGGATCTAGCAAAGAATATAAGAATAAAGGATGTTGTATTTGATAGCTGTAACAACCAATTATATGGAGCTAATGTTAATAATGTAGTATTTGAAGGATGTACTTTCAGCGGTCTTGCTGATTCTACTAAACCTTATATAGGTCTATCTGGCACGACAAATAATGTAGTATTTAGAGACTGTATATTCGATAGCCCTCCACAAAGGGCGATATATATAGCTGCTGGTTCTCATATCTGGATAGAGGACTGTATTATAAAGGATCCCTGTTCTATGAGGGAAGATCCTGGTTATGATGCTATCTGGATAACCAATGCAGATAATGTACATATAACTGGATGTACAATATATGCTTCGGAAACTGGCTCGACGACTAGATATCCTCTATATATGGAGAACTGTGATACAGTATTTGTATCAGGTAATAGATTTTTTAATCTAGTCAATGATGAGCCTTATTACGATGCAAACAGTTCTTTCATAAATGAAGAGGATAATATATTTGGAGATGATTATAGCTATTTGAAGAGTTTTAGTGTCGAGCTTGTAAGTGGCCTATATCCTGACTCTATAATCGTGGACAGCTTGGGAGTGTATCGAATCCGGTTCTTCTGCTCCGATGCTTGTTCTGTTCTATATGGAGCTGCTGATACAGTTTTCTCTTCAGCTGTTGATACGATGGTGAGGGCTAAGAATGACTCTATGATGATCCTATTTGGGAGCAACACCGTATCGGAGGATTCAGTTTCGATACGGAGGTACCTTTACGGGGAGACCCTTACTATCGGAGAGAGTGTATCAGGTGATACGACTTATGCCGGTAGTTATCCTACTTCTTTTTATTCTATTAATTTTCCTAGTTATAGGGATACGCGGCCTACGACGTTAGGTGGGCAGATTATATTGAGGAACTTCAGTACATGGGGAGCTGATCCTAGGAATAGATCACAGGCAAGTATCTTTTTATTCAGAGTTCTAGGCCAGCATGCTAAGAATTACAATACAACAGATCAAAGAATGGCCCTTTATAAAACAGGACTGATGCTCAGGGAGGATGGGTATATAAACTTCTCCAATGATACAACTGATGTCTGCCATACCTCTATGGGATCAGGTGGATATGGAATCAGGATGAACAGCGGGATGCTGGAAGGGAAGATGAATGGAGGGGCCTGGCATAGGGTTGCACTTGTTGATACCCTTATGAGTGGTAGTAGAAAGTGGCTGAGGATATACTTCACAACTGGAGAGGATACTTGTTACGTCCCGTTTTATTCAGCGTCTGATACAGCAGGAGTGTGGTAATGGATGAGAACTCTGCAATATTCCTAAAGATGATTCTGGATGAAAGAAGGGAAGAGATCAAGACCCTCCAGAAGGTTATAGGTAATCTGGAGGATAGGATAAGAAAGCTTGAGGCGATAGTAGTAAGGAGCCAAAAGAGTGGGACTTCCAGCGGAAAATCCTGATTACGACTTCAAGCGCGATCCGGAGGTCATGGAGGTTCTGGCGAAGTGTAGTGTGTCTACAAAGACCTTCTCCAGACTCTTCCTTGAAGATTCTTTCTATGCTCCCTTTTGCTCTATCCATGATACTATCTTCAAGGCTATAGACGACCCGAAGATCAAGAAGATTGTCATAGCTGCTCCCCGTGGTATAGGCAAGACTACCATCATGAGAGCACTGGCTATGAAGTCTATTTTATTCAGGCAGAAGAGGTTTGTCTGCTATATAGGGAAGTCTGAAGGTCATGCAATGATGCAGACTGAGAGTATAAAGAGAACTCTCATTGGGGATAAGAGGATAAGGGAATTCTTCGGGAATATAAAGACGAATGAGAAGATAGCTGGAATGGATGAGGAGTTCTCGAAGAAGGGCTGGGTTGCAAATGGATGGACTGTTATCATACCTCGAGGTTCCGGCCAGCAGGTTCGTGGTCTCTTGTGGGGAAACTACCGACCGGACTTGTTCATCGTTGATGATCTTGAAGATAAGATGAACATCAAGAATGAAACTATCAGGGCCGAGAGATATGAATGGTTCTATACTGATGTGCTGAAGGCTATTCCTCAAATCACCAGTTCCAAGTATGCCAGGCAGGACTACAAGGTTATCTATATAGATACTGTGAAGCATCAAGATTCCTTAATAGAACACTTAATGGAGGATCCATCTTTTGCTCATATAAGACTCCCAGTTTGTGATGAGGATTATAAGACTCTTGCCCCCGACTTCATGCCTCAGAATGAGCTGGATGCTGAGCTGGAGCATCACAGATTGCATAAGACAATGGACTTCTTTGCAATGGAGCGACTGTGCCAATCTGTGTCAGCTGAGGATCTAACCTTCTCTCCGGAGTTGTTTCAGTATTATAGCGAGGCAGACCTTGGATTTGTGGAGAGGTTAAGAGGAGGGTTTATAGAGAATGTTGTCCTGATCGATCCGGCCAAGACGGCTAAAATGCAGAATGCTCAAAGCGGGATTGTAGTGTGGGGAGTTGATGTTGAGAGTGGGGCTATGTACCTGAGGGAAGCCAGAGGGGAATTCTACCATCCGGATGAGTTGTATGCTGATGCCATCAAGACTTGTAAGAGGTATAATAGTAGGGTATTGGGAGTCGAGACTACCGGCCTGGATGAGTTTATAAAGCATCCTCTCAAGGATGAGATGGTCAGTAATGGATTGTTCTTTGAACCTATCTGGCTGAGTGCGAGGAAAGGAAAAGGCGAGCTGGCCGGTGAGGAGGGCGGAAAGACAGGGAGAGTTGGAGCTCTTGGATCCTATTATAGAAGGGGCCTAATCTTCCATAATAAGGTAGGATGTGGTGCCTATGAGCAGCAACTCCTCTCCTATCCCAAACCTAGAAGATGGGACATTATAGACGCAGCTGCTTATATCATACAAGCCCTGGAGGAGGGTATGAGATACTTCCAACCTCCAGAAGATAAGGAAGAGACGTTTGCCTCTGTAGAGGCTGAGTATGCCGAGCTCCAGGACGAACCGGCAGATTCTGACTGGAGAGTAATCTAATGGCTTTGAAGCAATACTGGCTAGGTTCGGAAGGGCCTTATCTATATTATGACACTGATGTCTACCAAGACGATGCAGCTCTCAGCCTTCATGGAGCAAGGTTTGAAGGACAGATCCTTGTCGGGACGGCTCCAACTGTTGACGATCATGTTGTCAGGTTACAGGATCTCGGAGCGTATATCTCTGTTGTCCAGGTTACTGACATCGACGACCCCTCGACAGAGCTTGCTAGTCTATCGACAGCTGTTGAGGGAGGTATGCTGGTCGCTTACGAAGTTGCTGATCCTAATGAATATACTATATATTGCTGGGATGCTTCAGCGAGCGCTGCTAATGTACCTTATGTTGTTGCAGGAGATAGTGGGTATTGGGTGGCAGTTGCGGGTACTAAGATTATGCAGGGCCTCCCAGCTGGGTCAGATGGAGATATTATAAGGTTTAATGGAACGAGTGAGAAGTGGGAGACTGACTTCTTGCCAGACTTCGACCAGGATGGAAATGATGTGAGGATGAACCTGAATGATGGGGAGATATTTAAGGTTAGGATAAATGAGGTTGAGACAGTGTCGATAGGTAGAGGAACAACTGACGATACGATATATTATATAGGGTTGAAGAGGTCAAGTTCTATGAGGTACATTACAATCAATGAAGAGCTGAACTTCCTGAGGGTAATAGCGAGCATACCATGAGAAGAGTACCACTAGCAATCTTAATCTTTGTGTCCTTTTATTTCCTCTTTGCAGATAATGTGAAGATGAGGTTTGGGGATAAGGGAGATACTCTTACAGTATCTGTTGCCTATGTTGACTCCGGCTGCTTGTTTCTGATGAAAACTAGAACAGATACAGATACTGTGAGTGTATGTATATCAGGGGATTCCCTTACGATAAAAGGGGATAAGGGGATAGATACCCTCAGGGTGCTTGAGTTTGATGGGGTTGTGATAGAGGGAGGTCTGAGGGTAACTGGAACAATAGAGGGGGTTCTTATATCAAGTACCTTTGCAGACTCCTTTTGGGCAGTTGCTGATACTAACAATATTCTTGCTACAATCAACTGGATAAGGGATGAGATAGGGGACTCTACCCTGGACTGGTTGCTGAATGCAGCTTTTGCTGATAGCTTCTGGAATAATGCAGATACTAATAACGTACTGGTAACGGCAAAGTGGGTGAGGAATGAGATAGGGGATAGTGTATTTGTGTGGCTGCTAGCTGATGATTTTGGCGACTCTTTGGCTGCTAACGATGATGAGTTTCTGCTAAGGGATGGCTCTATTACATTGACAGATACCTGGGATGCTGGAGCTCATATGGTAAGGGCCGACACAGTCAGAGGGGATACACATATACTGTTGGGTGACTACATTGAGCTTACCGATGCAGGAACTATGTTCAAGATTGATTATAATGTCACTAATGGGGGTATTGGTCTCTATGTTGATAATAATGTAGGGGTCGAGACACTTGCAGCTGCCTATACAGCTGCGGCTACTACCTTAAACTACGCAGGTTTCGCAAAGCTCTCTACCTCAAGTACAGGTATATCTGTAACAGGTGATATAGATCTCTCTGATGATCTTATTATAGATAGTGGAGACTGGATAGGAATAAGTGAAACTGATGAAAGGATCTCCTTCGATGCAGGTGGGCAGCTAGATGTACTGGGTGCAGATCTTGACATGAATACAGCTGGAATTACGGGTGTTACAACTATTGGTATGTCAGGTGCGCTTACCTCTACACTAGCTACTGGAACCGCCCCATTTACAATAGCCTCTACGACACTGGTAACCAACCTTAATGCTGATATGGTTGATGGAGTTCATGCGACAGATTTTATGTTAAAGGCTGACTTTATAGACAGCCTAGATCTATCCGGTTTTGTATGGAGTGATACAACTGACATTCTTGTAACAGTCAATGCTCTTAATGATAGTATAGAAGGACTAACTGGTGCTCCTGCTGATGCTCAGTATATTGTTGTAGATTATGATGCCAGTTTATCAGGAGAGAGAAAGATAACAGCCGGTTATGGGCTGGACTTTGTAGATGGAGGAGCAAATAGTACCTTTACAATAAAGGTAGATACCAGTGAGATTGCTACGCCCGATGCTGTGAGTGATAGTATAGAAGGATTGGGTGCCGGTGTTACGGATCATGGGGAGCTGGATGGCCTTGCAGATGACGACCATACTCAGTATCTCGAGCTGGATGGTACTGATACAATGGGTGGTAATCTGAACATGGGAGGGAACTCTATTGCAGATATAAATGATCTTGATAGCAAGAGTGATGCTGGGGATATGTATATAGATCAGAATGACCAAGATAATGATCTTTATATAAGGATAAACGATGGTGGAGTTATGACAAATTCCATCTTGGTAGACGGAGCTACAAATAATATGAGCCTGTCTGCGGGATTACTGTATCTTGATAAAGTAAATACAAGAGTTGGTGTGAACGATGCTACTCCTTCATACACCCTTGATGTAGATGGAACTGTTAGAGCTACTGGAGTTATAACCTCTACATTAGCAGGAGGTACAGCTCCCTTTACCATTGCCAGTGCAACCCTTGTAACTAACCTCAACGCTGATCTCCTGGATGGCCAGCACGCTGCTGATATTGTTGCAGGGGCTGGAGCTGTAATGGCCGATGGCACTGTCCCACTTACAAATACGTGGGATGCTGGTGGTCATATGATTCAAGCTGATACCCTCCAGAGCGATAATCATCTTATAGTATCAGGAACTGCAAACTTTGCAGAATATATCTATCATGATGGAGATTTGGATACTTATTTTCGATTGCAAGGTGACCATGTTGAGTTATTTGTTGGTGGCTTGGAAATAATGGACTGGACAGAGGGGATGATTGATAAGATATATATGTATGCTGACCTGGATATGCAGAGTAACGGTATAGTTAATATGGATACTCTTTCTATTTCCAATGGAGGTATATCAGCTGACAAGCTTCATATAGATGATGGACAGGGGGTTGGTATAGTTGATGGGGAGATGTTACTATTTGATTCCGGTGGGCAGATAGATGTAACTAATGCAGATATGGATTTTAATAGCAATAATATAGTTGACTTAGCTGACTTAAACGGAGTGAGGTATGTGGAAGGATATACAACAGTTGATGCAGCTATAAAAGATGGAGGAGGAGCAGCTGTAGCAGGCGAGATTAGGTTGGAGCCTGATACAGAATATGCTACAACACAGACAGAACACATCCCGGCTTCCAATACAGCTCTATTCATTCCAAGAGGGACTGAATTAAGAAATACAAAGAGCGCGGCTACAAATAAGTCAGTCATTTCTTTGAGTAGTGTGGAGAATGTCCTTATATATGGAGGCGGTACTATTGATGGAGGTGGAGCTGATAATGCTAACTACGACCAGTCCGATCATGGAATAAAGATACTCAATTCTGATACTGTCACAGTAAGAGATGTTAGAGTTGATAGTGCGGCTGGAGATCAGATTAATATAGTTGGATCAAGGGATGTTCTTATAGATGGAGTTACTCTTAGAACTATTCAATTCAACTCTTCTCCCCTGAGAGGAAGAGCATGTATAAGTGTTGTGTCTGGTGGAGACTACGGAGCGGATCAGTATGTGAGGAGGCTCAAGATAACGAATAGTACCTTCTCCGGTTCATGTAGTCCTGGGATGGTTGTTATAGAACCTCCAGGTGCTACAGGTGGGAATCCCTCTGGTGAGGTTTATGATGTGGAGATTAGTAATTGTATATTTGAGGGAACTGACTCACTCTATGTAGGGTTGTTAATAACGGGGGCTGATACTACCAAGGTAAGAAGGGTGCTTGTTAGCAACTGTACATTCAGGGATTTCAATAATGGGATTCACATCTATGAAAATGGCTCTACTTGTAGAATAGAAAACATTGTTATTGACAACTGTATGATATACAACTGCAACAGAGGAATCAGAATAGGTAGTTCTAGAAATGTTACTATTAGCAACTGTGAGATATATAACTGTAAAAATCTTACTTCTGCAAGTCTCAACTATGGTATTGTCATAGACGATAGTGCAAAAGCTGTTACAATTGTAGATAATGTTATTTATAGTAATGAGGAGGGAGGGATATATTGTGCTACAGGTGAGGACAATCACCATATAGAGGGGAATGTCATCTACGACAACACAGGACACGCTATTTACTTCAATGGGTCAAGCGGGAATGAAATAGCTTATTCTAGTTTTATAGGAAACAAGATATACAATAATACAGGTACAACTGATGGAATAGTTCTTGATTATTGTGATGATGCTTTTGTTGTAGGAAACTATTTGGTGAGCAATGGGAGGTATGGACTATATCTTACCAATTGTGATAGAGTGTTTTCTGCTAACAATTATCTGGATGGCAACGGGACTTCTGATAGGATTACAGAGAGTAGCTGTTCACTAACAAGATATGGGATAAATCAGGAGGCGGATTCTGTTAATATAGGTTACAATAATCTTGGATTACTCGATCTCAGTGGAAATACTATTACTCATGGCGGAAGTTATTTTCATGATAAGAGCCCTGCTGCAGACTTTTATGTGGATCAGAAGGATCAGGATAAGGATATTTATATTAGGATAAATGATGGTGGGGCTATGACGAACTCTATTTTGATAGATGGATCTAATAATAATATGAGTCTGTCTGCCGGTCTGCTGTATGTTGATAAGGTGAATACGAGGGTAGGTATTAACGACGCTACTCCATCGTACACTCTCGATGTAAATGGGACTATCAGATGTACTGGGAAGCTTACAGCTAGCAGTGTCGATCCTTCCTTTGTTTCATATAGTCCTGAAACCAGGAGGGATGTAATACACAGATGGGTTCCAGAGGTAGAAGCCAGTCAGGAAGTAATGATGTTCTGGAATACGGATACACAGCAATTCGAATACTACCACTTGAAGAAGAGAGCTTTCTACAGTATGATAGGTAAGCTATTGGAGGAACGATGAACTTCCAATCAGAAGGCAAGAAAAACTCTGATCAGATAGGTAAAGAAGCTGACTATGATTATAACTATCCGGCCGGTATGAATCTCAAACCTGGCTCAGAGATTCACAACAATATCAGGGACAGGCTCCTCAAAATGGCACAGGACAGCTATAGTGCTATGGAGTGTAGGGTAGGTGCATGGCAGGAGATGGACAGAACCCTTACAGCCTACATAGATCTGGACGATGAGGAGAAGGAGATCAAGAGCCAGGATCCGAGGAGACCTGTTACTATAGTTGTCCCTATCACTTATGCTACAATGGAAACTCTCCTAACCTACCAGGTAGCTGCCTTTCTCGAGGATCCTATCTTCAGATATGAAGGCACTGGGCCAGAGGATACAATAGGGGCCATTCTTCTGGAGAGGAATATCGAGCTCCAGGTGAGGAGAATGAAAACTGCCTTGAATCTCCATACAATGTGGAGAGATGCACTTGCCTATGGCTTTGGAGTTGTAGCAGCGGACTGGGAGAAGGTGAAGGGATTCAAGACGGTTGAGAAGAATACAGGGTTTGTGTCTGAGGTGTTTAATAGATTCATCCCTGGTAGGACAGTCCAGAATAGGGAGATGAAAACTTTGTACGAAGGGAATATCCTTTATAATATTGATCCCTATAATTATCTTCCAGATCCTAATACCTCTCTGGAGAATATACAGAGGAGTGAGTATCAGGGTTGGATGGATAGGACGAATAGGATAACCCTTCTCTCGGATGAGAATGATGTTGATAGTATCCTGTTCAATGTAAGATATCTGGTACATAGTGGAGATAACAGATCGAAGAACTTCCGGACAGCTACCGAGACAGGTAGGTGGGATAAGACCGGATGGACAGATGATACTCCGAGAGAGACAGGGAACATTGTCGATGTTCTTCACATGTATGTCAACCTGGTTCCCAGCGAGTGGGGATTAGGGGATGGGGACTATCCTGAGAAGTGGTACTTTGCACTGGCTGGAGATGCTGTTCTGATAGCTGCCCAGCCAACTGGGTTGGATCACAACAGGTTCCCGCTTGCTGTGGACTGTCCTAACTATGATGGCCACTCGATAGTCCCAATCGGTGTCCTGGAGGTGATGCATGGGTTGCAGGGGACAGCTGACTGGTTGTATAGGACACATGTGGCTAATGTGAGGAAGGCCATCAACGATATGCTTATTGTTGATCCTTACCTTGTGAACTACAACGACCTGAAAACTCCAGAACCAGGGAAGCTTGTGAGAATGAGAAGGGCAGCCTGGGGAAGAGGTGTGAAGGAGGCAGTGCAACAGCTGGCCATTACTGACATAACTGCACAGAATATCCCTGATATATCCTTCATAAAGCAACTGAGTGAGGAGGTAACTGGGGCAGTGGATCAGCTGAAGGGGATAAGGAGAAGGACATCTGAGAGGGTGAGTGCAACTGAGGCACAGCAGGTACACTCTTCTGCCCTATCCCGCTTGGAGAAATATGCCAGACTGAGTAGTATCCAGAGTCACTTTGATCTGGCCTATCTATTCGCAGCTCATACAAAGCAGTTGATGAGTGAAGAGGTTTATGTGAATATGATAGGTAGACTGAGTGAGGAACTATTTGCAGAATACGGAACTGACCAGACCAGGGTGAAGGTTAGCCCAAAGGATATAGATATCGATGTAGATGTCATGCCTCACGATGGGAGTATCCCTGGCAGCTCCGATGGTCAAGCGTGGGCGAAGGTATTTGAGATCCTGGCCTCCCATCCAGTTATAAGCCAGAACTTCGATATTGTAAGGGTGTTCAAACATCTCACAAGGCAGCTAGGTGCCAGGAATGTAAACGACTTTGTGAGGAGGGACGTGAATACACGGGTATTGCCGGAGGAGACAGTGCAGGAGGAGGAGAGGAAAGGTAATCTTGTACCAATAGGAGGTCTACAATGAACATAAGCTCAGCTGAAATCAAACAGTTTAAACAACACAGAGTATGGGTGGAGTTTATAGCAGTTATCGACGAGAGAATTGCTATGGTTGTGAATCAGCTTAAGAAGGCCCCTCCACAGACTATGAGGAAACTGGATGATAGCGGGGATGTGATAGTTCACCTTGGGGTGGAACCCCTGCAGGCTGAGATAGATACCCTTGAGAATGTTAAGTTAATCATAGATAGGTTGGAAATTGAAGCTACTGAGGAGGAAGAAGAAAATGAACAAGAAGATTGACAAGGGAAAGGGTGAAGAGGAAGAAGAAGAGATTCTGGATGAACTAGAAGAAATCTTTGGCGAGCCTGAGGTGAAGAAGGAGGAGAGAGAGGATAAGCCGGAACCTACAAAGAAGAAGGAGGTGAAGGGAAAAAAGGAAGAGAAACCTAAGAAGGAAGAGCCTGAGGAGGAAGAGGAAGAGGAGGAGGAAGAAGAAGAGGAAACTGTGGATGAGGTGGAGGAGATCAGGCAGAGGATGAACAGGATGGCAGAGCTTATGTCCGGTGAGGGCCAGCTGGCTGCCAAGGAGGATGAAGAGGAAGGTGGAAAGGAGAAGGCGAAGAAGACTGACGATCAGAAAAAGGAAGAGATCATAGAGGAGTTCCTTGGCAAGGATGTGGAGGAGGTAACTCCTGACGCCCTGAACAAGGCCCTTTCTGGTCTATCTTCCAAACTCAAGCAGGACATCCTCAGGGCAATCTCTGAGGTTATCGTCCCAAGAGTTAACAACACGGTCAGTCTTCAGCTTGGCATACAAGAGTTCTATAAAGCCAATGAGGATCTTATCCCATACAAATCCTATGTCGGGTTTGTGGCGAAAAGGTTGATGGGAGAGAATCCTGATTGGGATATTACCAAACTGGTAACAGAGCTTGGAAAGGAGGTACGTAAGGATCTGAGAATAAAGGGCGGTGTGGGAGAGAAGGGTGAGGAAGGCCCTTCAAATAGGCATGCTTTCGCTCGGAAGAGAGGGGATGTGAGGAATACAAGACAGAAGAGTGCTCTCCGAGCTGAGCTGGACGAGTTAAGTAGATCAAGATAACAGGAGACCCGCTATGTCAACGCAAGCGAAGAACGACATTGAGGTGGGTGTTGCTGAAAGACTGCGGACTGTGTTTCATACAGGTGCAGGAAGTACCGACAACGTCGAGTTGTGGGAGCGCACCTGGATCTGCAACATGGCCAGCGGGACGAGCACACTCTACCTCCCGTACGTCGCCTTGGCGAAGGGCCTCAGGTTCACGTTCCTTGTTCGAACTGGATCGAACATCCTGACCATCGCTGACAGAGATGATAGCGAGGGTTGGACTGACGTGACCATTGAGGATGCCGGCGATACCCTGACTGTTGAGTCTGATGGGACTCAGTGGATTCTCGTAGAGTCCTATGAGGCTGACTAATCAAAGGAGGTAGGCCATGAGTTTTCTCAGCAATCATTTCCTCCATCATGGGATTATTCTCGATGGTGTAGGGAATATGAAGCTGAAAGGTTTCCTCCAAGCTCAGGGTGGAGTTGGCGGACCTATCGGCGTCGGCGATGTATACTACCTGGATCCTACTAACGGAAGTGATAGTAGATCAGGACGAACTCCTGCAAAGGCATTTCAGACCCTGGCAGCTGCCGAGGATGCTCTGACAGCCAACCAGAATGACATCCTGTTCTACATCCCTGGTAGTTCTTCTCTCAGTATTTCCTCCGCGCTTACTTGGGACAAGGACTATACACACTTCGTCGGACTATGTGCTCCAACAAACGTAGGCCAGAGGGCCAGGATTTTCAACAGCGGAAACCTAGCTAGCTTGATTACAATTTCAGCAAGCGGCTGTTCCTTCCAGAACTTCTACATCTTCCAGGGTGGCGCGACAGCTGCGTCAGGGAATGTAGTTGTTACTGGCGACAGGAACTTCTTCAACAACGTTCACTTTGCAGGGATTGGACATGCCACTCCGGCCGGAAATGCTAATGCGTATTCGCTGAAGCTGACCGGAGCAGCGGAGAATGTGTTCAAGAACTGCACAATCGGTATTGATACTATCAAGAGAACGGCTGCGAACAATCATCTGGTCGTTGACACTGATTCCAAGAGGAACACTTTCGATGGCTGTATGTTCCTATCCTGGGCCGAGACCAATACCTATACACTGGTAAAGATCTCGGGTGGAAACGACAGATGGACGCGCTTCCATGACTGTCTGTTCTACAACTTCTGGACAAATCATGGTGATAATCTCTTGGAAGCTTTCGATGCCACTATTACCACAACTCATGATGTTCTGATAACCGGTAACTCCGCATTGGTAGGGATCTTGGAATGGGAGGCAGGGGACATTGCTGGCACCTGGATCAGCTCGCCTGCACCTGCAGCTGCTACCAGTGGAATAGCCGTGAAACCTGCAACATAATAAGCGGAGGTAATTATGGCGACGCCTTTTTTCGGAATGCGTGGCACTGGCGATTGGGTCACAAACGAGGATCCGCAGAACTGGAGACAGAAGATCCTCGAGTTGTATCCCAATGGTCATGCCCCTTTGGTGGCCATCACCAGCATGACCGGCAGAGGAGAGTCAATCAAGAGTACTCAGCACAACTGGTGGACGAGGACAATGTCCACGCAGGCCGGAGCGGTCACAAGCGTGTATATTGACTCGGCACTGGGAACTGAGTATGTTTATGCCTCTCATGCCGCGACCTTTGGAGCAGCCGGCGGAGTTGTCTATGCGAAAGTTGCAGAGGCAACAGCTGATATGTTCCGTGAAGGTCATCAGGTCCTGCTGAGAGATAGCGACCAATACACTGTCGATGTTGTCGGGAAGTGTGTGGATGTCGTCCTGAACGGGGCGAGTTCTTATATTGCCGTGAAGCTGATCGAGGCTGACGACAATGGAGGAGCCACATACAACCTGGCGACTGTTGACAGGATCCTGGTGGTTGGCAATGTGAACTCTCAGGGAGCTACCCGTCCAGAAGCCATCACGTATGATCCGGCTCAGGTGTACAATCTCACTCAGATCTGGCGTACCCCGAACGACCTGACCAGAACTGCGATGTATACTGAGCTGAGATCGAGGGACGCCTACCTCGATACCAAGCAGCAGTCTCTCCTGTATCATGGTATTGAGATGGAGAAGTCTCTGATCTGGGGCGTGAGAAGTGCTGGCACCGGAGCAAACGGGAAGCCTGAGAACACTATCATGGGTATTGTGCAGTTCATCAATACCTATGCCAGTGCCAACTGCGATTCCTTCAAGACCAACACTACCTATTCCGGTCAGACCTGGCTGGAAGGTGGAAAGACCTGGTTGGATTCCATGATGAAAGCGATCTTCTCTCAGGGAAGGGGATCTCTCGGTGGAGATGCTATTGTCTTCTGTGGAGCTGGAGCGATGCTCGGAATCCAGCGGCTGGTCGAATCCAGCGCTATGTACCAGATCAAGGAAGGTGAAGCTGGCTATGGGATCTCTGTCCAGAGGTTCCATAATGTCTTTGGGACTTTCAGTCTCAAGATTCACCCCTTGTTCAGCTGGGAAACCACCAATGACTATTCGATGCTGGTTATCCCTCCGGCCCACATCAAGTGGCTGCCCCTGCAAAAGTCCGACACCCACTACAAGAAGGATACCTCTTGGAAAGAGGGTGGAGGAACTGGCAAGGACGGTCTCGAGGAAGAGTGGCTGACTGAGGGTACGTATGAGTTCCAGCTCGATGGCCCTTGGGGGTATCTGAATGGCGTTGGCGAGGATAACGCTGTGTGATGTAAGGGGGAGGGTTTCCTCCCCCTTATATTTTCAAATTTTGAAATCATAAGGAGAAAGAAATGGATACTTGGACGATTCAAGAACTTGCTGAGGTCCTGGGAATTGTGGATACAAAGGGAGAGATAAAGAGTAAGGAGAAGAAGGAACTGGGGCCTAAGCAGATCGTGCTGTGGAAGACGGAGAGGATCTATGCTATTCAGGCAAGATTCGAGAGACACGGCTTCATGGTAGATGTGAATGAAAGCAAGCCTTATCCCAAGAGGACACATGCTGATAGGGATGAGAGGATCTATGTGGAGGGAATCAGCAAGCCTGCCCCTCCCAAGGCTGCAACGACTACCAAGAAAGCTACCACCAAGAAGAGTACCCCTGTGGAGACTAAGAAATGACAGCCAATCAGGTAAGAGATCTGTTCGCCGAATCGAGCGGGAGGTTAGATCTCCTGGACGGGACAGGAACAGTCAATGACCTATTCTTCTTGAACGCCGGAGCCAGATACCTTGATGTGAAGTGGCCTCAGAAGGAAAGCAAGAGATGGTATAAGTATGATATAGCAATAAATGCATACCAGCTTGAGATTTCCAATCTGAGGAATGTCCTAGAAGTCTGGGTAGTTGGGCTGAGTGAGGATGGATACCAGCTTGTGAGGAAGGATCTAGGGTGGCTGAAGGAGAACTATCCCGATCAGAACATTTCTGATATTGATACAGGAGATCCCAAGTACTTCACAGAGAGTCTTCTTAGGTTGAGTCCTCAGCAGAAGGCCTTGACTAGCAGTGACTATACGGATGAGTTCTCCTACCATCCCTACGACGTTCTGTTTGATACTACCTACGCAAAGCGGGGTATCTACTTCATGCCTCCGGCTGATGCTACCTTTACAATGGAGGTATTGGGAGAGTTCTATTCAGAGTCTCTTACAGAGGACGATGATCTGAACTATTGGACTGTTCATTATCCTGAGGTACTCGTGCAGGCAGCTGTGCTCTGTCTGGAGAGGTTCTATAGGAACTTTGAAGGATATAGAGTACAGGTAGAAGTAATCAACGACATGATGAAGGGAGTCACTGACGATATTATCCAGCAGTCGGTAACAGGCGGCTCCAGGATGGAGGGCTGATATGAGGATCAGGAAACAGATGGTGAAGGAGTTTGAG
>Ga0180437_10000945_pt1 | contig 51667 bp, 44 predicted proteins | sample SS_ome_4_FD_132410 | JGI IMG/M metagenome (GOLD analysis project Ga0180437, IMG submission 132410) | Hypersaline lake sediment archaeal communities from the Salton Sea, California, USA - SS_3_D_1 metaG | ecosystem: Environmental > Aquatic > Non-marine Saline and Alkaline > Hypersaline >... | reverse complement strand
ATAAGTTTTTAAAAAAAGAGCATGTAAAAGGCCTGGCAACTGCCAGGCCTTTTCTAATGTACCAGTTTTGTTTTGTTGCTCTTTGGTGATATACGAAATTAAAGTTCTTGATTATTCAAAAGCGATGCCACCTTTGAGCCACATTCCCCATTGCGAAACAGCAAATCTACAGGTGTTGCAGTTACCATCAAATTCTGCCTCTCCACCAAAACCTAGATATGGAGTCCAACAGTCTTCTCTCTCTGCCCATGTATAGCTGAAGTGAGCAAATAGTTTGTGGGATAAGGCACTTGGTGAATTGCAGAAATTAACATGATTACAGGATACAAGATTAGGTTGGATTGATGTATATAATTGGACGAAAGGTTCTTCATATATGGTAAGGGCTTGGCCATCTGTCCATGCTAATTGTGAATTGTCAGAGCCTTTGTTTCTAAATGTTTCTTCTAATGTTTCTTCTCTAATATTTTGGACGCTTCTAATAGTTGCACCAGCTTGAGATGAGGACAAAGGAACTGCATCGGTGTTATTTGTTCCTGTATAGCCATAGAGAGCGGCATCACCTTTTATAGCATAGACTCCGTCTGATTCACATCCACAGCAGCAACAATCTGTAAAGCAGAACTTCTCTCCGCTTCTTGCCCATAGGTTGTAACCAAAATCGCAGCTCCAGTTGTCATGGTTATAGCCAAATTTAAGTACTATATCTGCTTGTACGGCAATGCTTACTTCAACGTTGTATGTGGTATAGTGGATTGCAGGGATTAATTTTCTTTTATATTGATAGTCGGCTTCAGTGAGGTTTTGTATGTCAGGGCCACCTTGAAGTGTGTTTTGATTGGTTCCCATTTGAGCGAGAAGCATATATCTGCTGCCGGAGTTATTACAACCGCAGAAGTCAAATGAGCGGCACTGATTTGTTCTGAACAGGTGAGCTATATTTGCATCAAGGTACACACCCCAATAGTCATCTTCGTTTTCTTCACTTCTCCAGAAGATATACTTGCTTGTTAATCCTCCGCCAAGCTCCCAGTGTTTACCGTTACCTATGATAGGTTCAAATAGATATCGAGCACATGGTCTATTACCAGTTGGTATTCCCATGCGTATGTTTAATCCAAAATGGTAGTCACAGTCACGTACAAAATTCCATCCGTATACTAACTGGATGTCTGAAAGTCTTGTCATTGTCATTGGACAACTGGTCATGCGTCCGTATCTCAGAGGAGATTGCATGTCACCCCATGTGGTACATCCGCTTATAGCTTCGGTGAAATTTGTTGGAAGTTCGTCCAGCAGGACCTGATCGGCACTCATATATCCTCGGTCAAAGTAGCATTCGCCAAAATCTTTTACACATTCACACATTCTTAATTTCCACCTTGTCCAGGTAAGTGGTGCATAAACCCTAAAGTACATGCCTTCTTTAAATTCATCAAGGCCAAGATAAAAATCAAGGTCAACCATGAAGTTTTCTATGGTAGGGTGAAATGAGACGCGGCTATTAAAATCACACGGCAAACCGAAGTAGTCGGCAAGCCATGCTTTTGGGCTTCTGTTTGGAAGTAGGCCACCTTGAATGAGTATTGAGTTACATTCAGTTGTATCACGTCCGAATAAAAATTGGGTAATACGATGTGGTCTCATTGATCGGGTGTATTCCATGGTTATGGCAAAATTACCATAATATTTATCCATATCGTATCTATTAATAAATGGTTGAATGCCAACTATCTGTCTTGCAGCATTCCAACTTTGTGATCGATATGCTAAGAATGGATATCCACATGCAGATGCTTTGCAGCAGTCATCACAGTCTGAGTCACAGCATGTTCCGCAGCAATCGTTGCCGCAGGTTCCACAGCATGAGCCATAACATGAATTGTTGCATGAGTTATCACCACAGCAAGGATCACAACAATCAAAGCAACATGAAGAACTACAGCAAGGTCCTCGTCTGCCACAACTGATTGAGCAACTACGTGCGGATATAATTGAAAAACTAGAGATAAGAACCATAAAGATAAGAGTTTTGAGCACTTGCCTCATCTTAAGAACTCCTTTTATGTTTGTGATTTTTACATGTTTTTACAACTTTTTTTATAGGTAAACGCTTCTCCTTTCGAACTATTTTTAATTATTATTATTTATATTTATACCTATCTACTATTTTATACTAAATTAAAACAAAAAAATAAAAAGAAATTTTACTGTTTTTTTAATATTAAAAGATTAGCACTCAGATTAAAAGTATATTATAAAATATCGAAAAGCCCGACTTTTGCCGGGCTTTTCTCAGTACTCGTTTTGTTTATTTTGTTTGCTCTTTGGTGGATATACTACATTAAAGCCTTTGATTATTCAAAAGCTACACCACCCTTGAGCCAAATACCCCATTGGGATACAGCAAACTTGCATGCATTGCACTTAGGTGCAAATTCTGCTTCACCGCCTATGCCAAGATATGGAGTCCAACATTCTTCTCTGTCTCTCCAAGCATAGCTGAAGTTTCCAAATACTTTATATGATATAGCACTTGGTGACTTGCAGAAGTTAACATCATCGTAAGATACAAGTTTTGGTTGCACTGAAGTATAGATTTGGTCAAAGCTTATAGGAGCATCATTATCGTATACATAGAGTGCTTGTACAGGATCATTTGCCCATGCTAATTCTGGGTTGTCGACGCCTTTGTTTACTGCGGCTTCAGTTGCATTATCAAGTCTCAAGTTTTGTCCATTGTTGATAGTTGCTGCACATTGAGATGATGATATTGGTAGTGGATTGGTTGGGTTTCCTTCTCCAATTGCATAGAATCCGTAGACATCAGCGTCACCTTTCATGGCATATCTTCTATCTGATGGACATCCACAACAGCAACAGTTGTCGTTGCAGAATTTCTCTCCGGTGCGTGCCCATAGGTTGAAGCCAAGGTCACAGCCCCAGTTGTCTCTGATATAACCTAACTTAAGAACAATATCTGCTTGAATGTCGATTCTTACATCTACATTGTAGGTTGTATAGTTGATTGCAGGGACCAAGTTTTTTTGGTATTGGTAGTTTGCTGTTGTGAGGTTTTGTGTATCAGGTCCACCTTTGAGTTCATTTTCATTTGTTCCCATTTCTGCAAGAAGCATATATCTGCTATTTGGTCTGCAGCCACAGAAATCAAATGAACGACATTGACATGTTTTGAACAAGTGAGCAAAGTTTGCATCAAAGTAGACACCTAAGTAGTTATCCTCATTGTCTTCACTTCTCCAGCAGATGTATTTACTTGTTAAGCCTGCACCAAGTTCCCAGTGTTTACCATTACCGATGATTGGTTCAAAGAGGTATTTTCCACATGGTTTGTTACCGGTTGGGAAACCTGCACGGATATTCAAGCCAAAATGATAGTCACAATCACGGACAAAATTCCATCCAAGTACTAACTGGATATCGGAAAGTCTGGTGAGTGTGCAGTAACAAGGTGACATACGTCCAGCGCAAAGAGGTGTTTTCATGTCACCCCATGTTGTACATCCATTGATAGCTTCTGTGAAGCTTTTTGGAAGATCTGCTCTGTCAATAGCTCCCTCAGCCATATAGCCAGGTTTGAAATCTGCTTCACCTTGAGTTTTGAAGCATTCGGACATGCAGAGACCCCATCTTGTCCATACAAGTGGAGCGTATATTCTTAAGTACATTCCTTCTGTTACTTCATCAAGGCCAAGATAGAAATCAAAGTCTACAATGACATTTTCTATTCTTGGGCAGAATGATACACAGCTGTTAAAATCAGTAGGCAATCCAAAATAATCAGCCATCCATGCGCATGGTGATCTATCTTCTACAAGGCTACCTTGAATTAACAATGAGTTACAGCCTACAAGATCTCCTCCAAACAGAAATGAAGCTATGTGCTCTGGTCTGAATGATCTTGTGTATTCTAATGCAACTGAAAAGTTACCATAGGTGGAATCCATATCATATCTATTTATGTATGGTTGGATGCCAGCTATTTGACGTGCAGCATTCCAGCTTTGTGAACGGTATGCCAAGAATGGATATCCACAGGCATTGTTTTGGCAGCAATCATCATCGCAGCAAGAACCACAATTGGTTCCACAGCAGGGATCGCAAGATGTATTGCAGCATGGATCACAACATGATGTATAGCATGGATTACAGGATGATCCACAGTTAGATCCGCAATTTCCAGCAGCAGATGCTAGTGAAAAACTAACAACCAGGGCTACGGTTAGCAACCCCTTTAACACTCGTCTCATATAAGACTCCTTTTATGCATTACATTATAGGTTATAAAATTATGTTTTTTGTATAATTGATTTTTGTTTTTTGGCTTCCTTCTTTCTTGGGCCTCCTTTCGTTTAAAAAAATTTTAAACAATTTTTTAAACCTGCGTGTATCAATTTAAGATAAATATTTTTATATTTCAAATTAATATTACATCAGCTTATTCTATTTTAATTTTTTCATTAGCCCCATTATAAACTCGGACGAGAGCATTTGTAAAGAAAAAAAATATAAACTGCACCTGTCAGAGAGCGATAACGATGACAATAAGTGGAAAATATGCTTTACATGCTATATTTTTTTATCTTATCCTGTCTATAAATTGTTCCAGAGAGTTTTATGATTGTTAATTCATTTTTTGATTTTTTTATTCTTAGTTCTGTTCGACTAATTTTTTATATGCGTTATAATCTTGTCTGTTTATCTATCTAAGAGTAGAAATCGAATTTGCTGATTTAATGGGGTATTTGGAGTGATTGATGTTTTATTTTTTTACATTGATTTGTGCACAAATAATATTAGAAAGTTTTCCGGTCAGTAGTTCTGGTCACATTATTTTGCTCGAACGTTTTTTTACTACTTTTTTACACAAGGACCTTTTTTTTATTTCGTCCGATAAAATTTTTTCTCATTTTTTACATGGTCCCACCGTCTGTATTATTCCATTTTTTTTCCTGCATAGATGGATCTTCTTATTAAAAAATATAAAACGATGTTGGCGTATCATAGGAAAACTTATTTTTTTTGTGTTGGTTGCTGATAGTATAACGTTTTTATATTTTGTATTGTTTAATACTTTTTTTTATAGGTCTTTTTTTTCTGTTGGGGTTGGATTTGTTATCTCTGCAATTGCGCTGTTTTCATTGCGGTATAAAAAACGTAAAAACATTGAGAAACTCGACCTAAAAAAGGTTATTATTCTAGGCAATATTCAAGGACTTTCTTTATTGCCAGGTCTCTCTCGTTTTGGATTAACATTTGTTTCTGCCTGTTGGCTTGGAATAGACCCTAAAAAAGCGTTTGAATTTTCTTTTGCCATACAGTGGCCTTTGATTGCGGCTGGTTTTTTGAAGAGCATTGTATTGCTCTCAGATGGCCAGAGATATAGTCATGTCCCGTGGCAAAATTTTAATTTTGTACTGATTATAGTTTCTGCTTCCCTGGTTGCGTTTTTTGCTTTATATTTTGTTGAAAGATTGATTAAAGCAGAGAAAGTATGGCTTTTTTCAGTCTTTTTGCTTTTTTCTTTTGTTATCTGGCTTATTGTATAGCAATTGTTTACATAAACATAGAAATAATGAACCTAGTTTGGTTATATTGTTTTTAGTAAGAGAGAATCTCTTTCCTAAAGAGAGGAGAGAAGGAGATCAATTTTTAGAGAAAGCTACATTACATATGGAGTCAAAGTATGATGCATAAAATGGTTATTATGTATAAAAAAAAGGGAATGGCGGTACTGCTATTCTGTTTTGCTATTTTTTTAGCTATCTGTCTTGCCACCTTCAGTCCGTATGATCAATCCTTGTTTTACTATAATAGTCAAGGTACAGTGAGCCATAATTTTTTTGGGACAATAGGCGCCCATATTGCGGCCTTATTATTTTATTTTTTTGGTGTTTCTTCGTGCTTAATAGTTATTTTTTTCGTATATCTTGCATATATTCTCTTTTACACTGTCCCATTAGGATTAGAGTTTGAAAGGGCTATTGCCTTTCTATTTTTGCCTTTTATATCAGCGGCCGTATTGAGTATTCATTCTTTTGATTTTTTTCCTATGGTTTCTCCTGGTGGGGTTGTGGGTAATGGTTTGAAGTTTATGGCAGTCGGTAGCTTTGATATGCTAGGGGCAGTCTTATTTTTTTATGTACTTCTGGTTGTTAGTATGATGCTTATTTTTAGAAACAGTACGGTGTATCTTTTCAAGGGAGGAGCCTTTCTCTGTGCCTTGGTGACGAGTAAGCAACGTTTTTTACTCCCTGTGTATAGAACAACTAAAAAGGCATGTCATATAGTTTCTCTTCCATGTATATCACTGTTTAGATTTTGTAAAAATCTCTTTTATGGTGAAGATATTATTGGATCGGATAAATCTATAGTCGACTTTGAGCAGTATATATTGGATCAGGAGGATCCAAATAGGATGGATGATTTGAATCTTGCATATGATCTGCAAACCTCTGACATAGGCTTTGCAAAAGAGGTAAGCAAGCAAAAAACAATATGGAAAAAAGAAGACGATTCTACAGATCAGAAAATTGGTAAAGAGATTACGTATAATCTTCCAGGGCCAGATCTGTTTATATATGCCGATTCTAAAAAAAGAGAGGATAATAAAACGAATGAGCTGGAAAGAAGAGCTACCATATTAGAAGAAAAGCTAGAACGATTTGGTGTGTTTGGAAAAGTTGTTTCTATTAAGCGGGGACCAGTAATCACCTTATTTGAATATCAACCAGAAGCCGATTCTAAAATAAGTAAGATTCTGGCTCTTGGTGATGATCTAGCGTTAGCATTACAGGCGTTAAGTATTAGAATTATTGCACCGATTCCCGGCCGATCTGTGGTTGGCTTTGAGGTTGCTAATAAAAAAAGAAGTGACGTCTTATTCTCTTCAATTATAAAATCAAAAGCGTTTAATAATTTTTCGGGATCTATACCCCTTGTGTTAGGTAAAGATACAGTAGGAAATAATGTGGTTGTTGATTTAGCTAAAATGCCACACTTGTTAATTGCTGGTTCTACTGGGTCAGGCAAATCGGTTGCGCTTAACTCTTTACTTGTTAGTATGTTATGTCACCTGACTCCTGAGCAGCTTAATCTTGTTTTAATTGATCCAAAGAGACTTGAGTTTACTTCTTATGAAGAGATTGCCCATCTTCTGTTCCCAATTATTACCGATCCTAAAAAAGTTTCTCCTGTTTTAAAGTGGGTTGTTGAGCATATGGAAGAGCGATACAAAAAAATGGCCCAAGTTGGCGCAAGAAATATATTTGATTACAATAAAAAATCGGTTGAACAGATGTCATTTATAGTGATAGTTGTTGATGAATTGGCAGATTTAATGATGACCGCAGGCAAGGACATAGAAGGACTCATTGCCAGGATTGCTCAGATGGCAAGAGCTGCTGGCATACATATGATTATAGCAACGCAGAGGCCTTCTGTTGATGTAATAACTGGACTTATCAAAGTTAATTTCCCTAGCCGAATTTCTTTTAGAGTTACTTCTAAAGTTGATTCACGTACTATTTTAGATTGTAGCGGAGCAGAAAAATTATTAGGACGAGGGGACATGTTATTCCTTGGTTCTGGAAGTTCTACCTTAAAGAGATTGCACGGTTCATATGTATCGAGTCTAGAAATTGAGCGGGTAGTGGAACATATAAGGGCCGAAAGAAAACCGACCTATCATGACCTGACAGAATATATAAAAGTAGAGGATGCGAGTTTATCTGAGGCAGATGATAAATTATATAGGGATATATTACAGTTTTTAGAGTCGGTTGATGAGGTTTCAATTTCTTTGTTACAAAGAAAATTTAGAATTGGTTATAATAGATCGGCCAGAATAATAGAAATGTTAGAATCTCAGGGATTGATTTTACCATCAGAAGGTGGTAAAACTAGGAAGGTAATTCGATAAGGATTTTTTGATTTGTATGGTACATACAAAAGATAAACATTTTTATTTTCCATTGCAGATTGTTAAAAACTATGCCATAATTTTTTTTATATATAGAAATTTATTTAGCTTAGAAAGATTAAAAGTTATCTTCATAAAAGACGGAGAATCTCAATGCGTTTTGATGAACATTTTATAAGAGGTGTGATATCAGAGTCATCATTAGTAAGTAACACGTTCCCAAAAGAGCCTGTGTTTTCTATAGACTCCAGAACACTAAAAAAAGGGGACATTTTTATAGCCTTAGAAGGTAAAAAATTCGATGGACATACTGTTATATCTGAGGTGCTCAAGGCTGGAGCAGCAGGAGTTTTTTTGTCGTCCAAAAAGAAAAAGATTTTAGACGAGATAGATGCGAAGCTTTTAAAAAATAGATTGATAGTATTAGTTCCAGATACGCTTGATGCGCTTGTAAAATTAGCTTCAGCATGGAGAGCCCAGTTTACCTCTCCGGTTGTTGCTATAACCGGTTCTATTGGTAAGACTTCAACTAAAGAGATGATGGCAAACATCTTGCAGTTGCATGGTATGCAACACACTATTTCATATGGAAATCAAAATACAAAAATTGGCTTGTGTTTAAATATATTACATATGAAAGCTTCTGATGAAGTTGCTGTATTTGAATTAGGAATATCCAGACGGGGTGAAATGGCTGAACTGGTTACCATTTTGAAGCCGACTACAGCATTAATAACCACTGTGGGGCACTCCCATATGGAAGGACTAGGGTCATTGGCCGATATTGCTTCAGAAAAAAGACAAGTTTTTAAATATTTTACTGAAGAAAGCATAGGAATTATCAATGGCGATCTTCCTATTTTATCGGATGTAGGATATGATCATCCTGTTATTAAATTTGGCTCTAAGACGACTAACCAAGTGCAGGCTCGAAAGATTCATATTTCGAATGGCCATATCAGTTTTGTTTTAAAAATATACCAAGAAAAATATAATGTTCTCTTAAGAAATACGCATGTTGGAGCAGTTTATAATGCAATTGGGGCAGCGGTTATCGGTCATATACTTGGTATTGGGCACGAGATTATTGTAAAAGGAATAGAAGTTCCGGTTATAGTCTCAAGTAGATTTGAGAAGCTTGCTATCAAGAATAAGCGGGGCGTTTTAATAAATGATTGTTATAACGCAAGTCCCGAAAGTATGAAGGCGGCGCTCTTGGCTTTGGAACATATTGATACTGATGCAAAAAAAATAGCGGTGTTGGGTGATATGTTAGAGCTCGGGGTAAATAGCCCTTTTTGGCATCGACAGCTTGGACGTATTTTACGTAAAGCTTCTTCCTTAAAGCATGTGATATTAGTAGGAGATATGGTTTCATGGACTAAAAAAACTATTCCTATTGGAGTAGCGGTAGAACATGTTCCGGATTGGAAAACTGCAGTGAAGATGCTAGAGGATATGATAGATAGAGAATCAGTTGTGCTGGTGAAGGCTTCTTCCGATATGAAATTGAGTAATCTTGTAACCCATTTTGCAGAAAAATAAAAGTAAGAAATGGAACCATTATTTTATCATAAATCAGTCTTAACTCATGAAGTTCTTTCTTATTTAGATCCCAGGCCAGGTGGTGTCTATTTAGATGTTACATTCGGGTCAGGAGGCCATACGCGGGCGATTTTAGAGCATGAACCTGCATGTCAGGTGGTTGCCATCGATTGGGATTCAAAAGTGCTGGAAACATATGGCCCCCCGTTGCAGGAGAGGTTTCCTAATAGATTGAAGCTTATTTGGGGAAGTTTTGCGTTATTGTATAAAATTTTAAAAAAAGAAAAAATAAGCTCAGTGGACGGTATATTAGCAGATTTTGGAACCTCTCAGATTCAGATTACACAACGGCCAGGATTTTCTGTGTACAGAAATACGCCCCTCGATATGCGCATGTCACCTGCTCATCAAAAAATGACAGCTGAAACAGTTTTGAAAGACTCGTCAGAAGAAAAGCTGAGAGAGATCTTTTTTCAGCTAGGGGAAGAAAAATTTTCAAAACAGATAGCCAGGGCTATTGTTGAAGCACGAAAGAAAAAAAGAATAAGAAAAACTGGACAGTTGGTGGATATTATTGAAATGGCTGTTCCAAAAAGAAAGTGGCAGAAGATCCATCCTGCAACACGGGTCTTTCAGGCCTTGAGAATATTTGTAAACAAGGAACTAGAAAATATATCAGCTTTTTTGGCGGCTGCATGTAGGGTCATCAGTCCTCCTGGCCGACTGGTATGTATTAGCTTTCATTCTTTGGAAGACCGATTGGTAAAGAGTTTCTTAAAGGAACGGGAGCTTTTGGGGGAGGTTAAAATCCTTACTCCAAAGGTGATTTCCCCTTCTGTAGAGGAAATCGCACAGAATCCAGCCTCACGATCAGCAAGATTGCGTGCGGCTGAAATTTTAAGGCGTCAATAACCTGTATTTTTGTAAAATAAAAAAGATTGATTGACAAAAAAAAGGCTTATTATACACTTATAATACTGGATGTTTTTTATTAGATTAACCATTATAAAAGGGATGGTAAGGTATCTATCTAAAGGATTGCTGACATGGAAATAACAGAGGTAAAGGTCTTTCCTGCAAAGGAGACCGGAAGTAGATTGAAAGCTTATGCAACGTTAGTATTTGACAACTGTTTCATTATTCGGGATTTAAAGATAATAGAGGGCGATAAAGGGCTTTTTGTCTCTATGCCATCTAGAAGAAGAAAGGACGGGACTTTCAGAGATATCGTGCACCCACTAAATTCCGATACAAGAAAGAGAATAGAAGATTCTATTATTGAAGAGTACAATAGGGTGGTAGGGCCTTCCGGTACTCAGGTCTCAGAAGGAGAAGAGTAAAAGATTATAATTATTGGGGCGTAGCCAAGCGGTAAGGCACCAGTTTTTGGTACTGGCATGCGGAGGTTCGAATCCTCCCGCCCCAGCCAAAGGATAATAGTAAGTAAGAAGAAACTATGATACTTGAGGGCCACACTGATTTAGTTGTGGTTCTTTTTTTTTGTTAAGCATAACATTTTTTTTGAAATGAGAAAAATATGAAACATATTCTGTATGTAGGATCAGAATCTCAATCAAGAAGAAAATTACTTGAAGAGGCTCAGATTCCATTTATCCTGGCTACTCATAGTGCAGATGAAACAAAGTGTGATTGGAGTGGTTCTTTACGAGAGACGGTTGAGCGTATTGCATTGTACAAAATGGAACATATTGTTCTCCCTTCAGGAAAAAAAGAAGGCGATATTTGCTTTGCCCTTACTGCAGATACGCTGTCACAAAGTCTTGATGGCTCACTGAGAGGAAAGCCTATAGACAAAGCTGATGCTATCGAAAAAATTAAGCTTTCGCGTGGTGGCGCAACAGTTGGTACCGCTTTTTGTCTCGACAAGAAAGTGTATAGGTCAGATAAGTGGATTGGCAGCAAAAGGATAACGCAATATGTTGATGCAAAATATGAATTTGATGTTCCTGATGAATGGATTGATACATATCTTAAAAAATCATTTGGCTTGCGGGCTTCTGGCGCAATAGCAATAGAAGAATATGGTCAACAGTTTTTAAAATGGATAGATGGCTCGTATTCCACTATTGTTGGTCTTCCGATGTTTGAGTTGAGAGAAGCTCTTGAGAAGTTAGGATTTTTCTAATCCTTTTCTAGGTGAGGGGTAAATAATATCCCTATCATAGAAACTATCTTATAACGTCATATGCATTTTTAAACATACAGGAAGAAGTATAAAATGAGCATGCTCCCCCTAGTCCGAGAAGTGATAAGTATAAGGTGACCATAGGAAGTGATTTGATATCGGGTTCGTATAAGCCCCGTGCTATAACCAAAACTAAAAAGGCTCCCGCACCTGTAATTGCGCTTCCGACTCCCAATGCGGAATAACCCGCTGCTTTGGCGATCTTGGAAATGGGTTCATAGTTTATACCCTTAGCCGTGGGCGTAAATACAGTGATTGCCAATAAAAAAGAAAAAATTGTAGATATATATTTTTTCTTGTTCATAAAAGTTCCTTCCATTTTTTAAACCCTTGTACTTTTAAAGATTTTTAGATCGAGTTTACGCTGTAATTTCTCTTTTTAGCATATGATATGCGGTATAAAATGAGCACAGCGAACAGCATGCGTGTATTAATATGAGGGGTGGCAATAAATCTGAGAAATAATCCCAAGGTTCACTTACATATGATTTTAATCCGTGAGTTGCTATAGTTGCGAGAGCACACCCTGTAACGGCGCTTACTAGAATTTTGCTTGCAGTTACTAATTCATGTTCATTGTTTGCGCATTTAGCAACAGGTGTATATGTAACGGTTGCCAACGATAAAAATAAAACAGTTGATATTATCTTCTTGTTCATTTATTTCCTCTATTTTGTTCTTTGTATTGCAATATTTATATTATTGCTTTATTGCATTTTTAAACAGGTGGTATGAGGTATAAAATGAACTGAGTGAGCCAAATGCTAATATTGGGGCACCGATTCCTGATACAAGTATGAGTGCAGATACTATAGGAACTATAGGAGCGACACGGGGTAAATGAGGGCGCTCTTTCAATAGCTTAACACTCAGGCAAATACTTAAAATTGATGCAATTCCTAAGAGAGCTCCGTTAGCTATTGCACCCGTTCCCAACGTGCTATAAGTAGCTATTTTTGCAATTTTTTTAAAGGGGGTTTCTGGATTTACGCATTTGGCAAAAGGTGTATATGTAACGGTTGCCAACGATAAAAATAAAACGGTTGATATTATCTTCTTATTCATTTATTTCCTCTATTTTGTTCTTTGTAGCAAATTTTTAAACATTATATATGCAATAAAACATCCCACGTATGTTTCGGTGATACCCATTGTGGATAAAAGTGATTTTAATGCTATTCTTGTTCTGGGGGTGTCTTGAAATACATCACTCGTATCAAGGTTTTCCTCAATCATCGTATCCAACTCTTCTTGATCAAAAAGGACCAAGTTCAATTTTTTTAAACCATCATATATTTTTTTTGTGCCATACAAGCCGCCTAATAGAAATGAGCCGGCTTTGATTCCCGTCAAAACATGATTTTTAGTTGTTTTACTCATCGCTAGTACAGGTAGACTTCCTGCTAGAAAAAAAAATAATGATGCTGTTAGGATAGTTCTATGGTTTCTCATTTTTGTCCTTTCTTTTCCATCTTAAGCTACTTGTCTTTTTGTCTAAAAACTAAAATCAGTATATATAAGATGTAGTTGCTTGTAAAAAGGGCAAAAAATGCATTTCTGTAATATGTGTGCGCCAGAAAAATAAAAAAATGATACAAATATGCAATAGAGTCGGTGGTTATCTAATTTAATATATTTTTTTTATTCGGTTTCCACTGTTTGAGTAGTTCCTCATAGAGGCGATCATTGGCATCTTCTTGAGGATTCTTTTCTATTTTGGAGGTTGCCTTTTCTATGCTGAATCTTACGGTTGCATCATCGCATATCGTTGAATCTATCTTATCAACCGTTGGCATTAAATTGTTCTCTATTGCTTTTCGTGTTGTTTGTTCAGTGAGAGATTCTAAAATAACAGATTCGAGTGTCCCGAAAAATTCTAATATGGTATCCTGAATATCTTCCAAAGCATATTCCTCTTCTGGCAGAGCGTTTTTATTCTTAATTTTATCTTTTAAGCCACAAGAGAGTGCTTTGCTGACTATTTTTTTAAGCTTGTCTCTATCTTTTTCAATAAGCCACTTTAGCAGGCATATGAGCTCATAAGATATTACGTAGTGATCTTCTGTATCCTGTTGATATAAATCATCAAAGGTCATGAATTTAGTCCTTTATTGCAAAAAAATGTAATTAAAGTAAATCTTTTATATTCTATGTACTATATTTGAAACTTTCTTTCATATAGTTTTCTTAATTTTTCTATTCTTTTTTCAACGGGAGGATGAGTTGAAAAGAGGGAAAGCAATCCGTTAGATGAGAATGGATGTATAATAAACATATGTGCGGTGCTCTCTTTTCCAACTGTTTTTTCTTGCCGGGCCGTTTTCTTTGAATAATGTAATTTTTCCAACGCAGATGCTAGTGCTAATGGATTATTGCTATAATGAGCTCCCGTTTCATCTGCCATATATTCTCTTGATCTGGAGATTGCAAGTTGGATGAGCATGGCCGCTATTGGCATTAATATAGCAACTAAAATCATGACAAAAGGATTTGAGCCCCGTCTTCTATTTCCACCTCCCCAAAACGCAACATATCGTAACATACTTGCCATATAGCTGACCGAAGTTGCTATAGTTGCAGCAATAGTTGCAACTAATATATCTCTATTTTTTATATGAGACAGTTCGTGAGCCAGTACTCCTCGTAATTCATCTTTATCTAAAAGTTCTATGATTGTAGAGGTGACCGCGACTGAGGCATGCTTTGGATTTCTTCCGGTTGCAAATGCATTTGCCATAGGTGAATGAACTATCCATAACTTTGGCATAGGAATGTTCATTGCCGACGAAAGTTCTTGTACGGTCGCATGTATGTCTTTGTAGCTTTCTTGATCCATAGGTTGGGCTTTATAAAGCTTGAGCACAATCTTATCTGAGAAAAAGTATGCAATTCCATTCATAATTAACGCAAATACAAGCGCTATTTGCATGCCGTGATACCCGCCAAAAAAACTGCCCAAAAGCAAAAAAAGTCCACTTAAAGCAACAAGTAATAGGAATGTTTTTACTCTATTTAAAAACATTGTAATCCTCCTTGGTTATAACTTGTTCATTCTTCTTCATATTCTATTTCCCAGTTGTCTACATCAAATGTCTGATGTTCGCCATCCCTTTTTGTGGTTTTATTATTTTTTTGTGTTTCCCGCTTAATTTTCATAAGTGCCTTTGCCCCAGATGATATTGCATGCTTTGATGCTTCTTGCTCTTTTTTCAGCTCTTCTTGAGCGTTTTCAAATAAGGCATTCATCTTTTTCTGCATTTTTTCTATTTTTCTTTGTAGTTTTAATACCATTTCAACACCGGCAAGGTTGACACCAAGTTGATGAGTAAGATATATTATTTGCTCTAACCGGTCAATATCCTGTTCTGAAAAGAGTCTTGTATTCCCCTCTGATCTTTTTGGTGATATAAGACCTTCTTTTTCATATAATCTAATAGTTTGCTGATGTACTGAAAACATCTTTGCAACGGCTGATATTGAATAAAACCCTTTTTTCCTTTTTATATTTTTCATTCTATTCCTACATTGCTCCAAACTATTGTATCTAACGATAAACCCTTATATTCATATATTTTACCATATATTTTTGCAGAATGTTACAGCAAACTAAAACTTTTCCCCTTTCTAATCGGTTCAAAAAACAAGTTGGCCTAATTTTCTCAATTAGGCCGACTGAAAAGGGAATTTGGTTTTGTTTTTTTGATGATAGAAAGAAAGGGCTAGTGTGGCTTATATACAAAAGGAGTGAATGTAAATGACTTAATTTTTGCTTTAGAATCTATGGTCATAGTTTTTTTCTGGGTTTGCAGATCCCATACTGCAAGTTTTCTGCCCTCTTCAACAGCAAGTTTTTTCCCATCGGGACTGAATGCCAATGGTTTGTCAGAGAGGCTATACACATCTGTAGTTAGAATCACTTTCTGGGTTTGTAGATCCCATACGACAAATTTTGTGCCATCTTTTATAGCAAGTTTTTCCCCGTCGGGACCGAATGCAAATGGTTTGCCAACGAGGGTACCCACATCTATAGTTAGGATCACCTTCTTGGTTTGCAGATCCCATACGACAAATTTTGTGACATTTTTTATAGCAAGTTTTTCCCCGTTGGGACTAAACCCAAATTCGCAGCGAATCAAACCCCTGATAGTGAATACCCATGAGTCATCCACATCCGTAGTTAGGATCACCTTCTGGGTTTGTAGATCCCATACTGTAAGTTTTTTGCCCTTTTGGACTGCAAGTTTTTTCCCATCGGGACTGAGTTTAAAGTCGCAGTCCATTGAGATTAAGTCTACATCTGTAGTTAAAATCGCTTTCTTGGTTTGCAGGTTCCATACGACAAGTTTTTTGTCGATTTTGACAGCAAGTTTTTCTCCATTGTGACTGAGTTTAAAGTCGCGGTCCCTTGAGATCAACCCTACATCTGTAGTTAAAATCACTTTCTTGGTTTGCAGGTCCCATACGACAAGTTCTGTGTGAGTTCTAATAGCAAATTTTTCACCGTTGGAACTAAGTTTAAATCCTTGAATAGATGGTGACTTTATGGTTAATATTTCTTTGCCAGTTTTTACGTCCCATATTTTAATGTTTTTTTCAGCACATGCTTCAGGTATTCGGTCTTCAGGAAGGAGTTTAACATTTTGCTCAAGTTGCTCAAGGGGTTTCCCGGCCCCGGTTAGGAAGACAAGCTCCCTTATGGCTCCAGAGTCTACTTCAATTGTGGGAGGTTTAATTGGGGGAGGGCACACAAGGAAATGACTGTTAGGCAGATCTTCAAAGGTTTGCATATTCTCTTTGATTTCCAGTGTCGTACTATCTCCGTTTATATGTTCATCTAGTGGTATTTCAAGTATTGGGTCGTTAAGAGGGCGGGACCGAGGTGTAATTCCGCCAAAGATGTTTCCACCAAGTGGCATAGTTCTTCGCCTTACTTCTTCGTTTTTGTTTCCTATAAAGGTGTCATTGCTTGATCCAAGTGTTGTATTCTCTATGATTATTTGTTCAGATTCATTTTCATACATTCGTTGGAAGGTAGCTAGTTTTTTCCCATTAGAACTCAATGCAAATGAGATAATCGGGCTCTCTATTTTGAAAGATCGTTGTATTCTACCGGTTTGCAGATCGTGTACGATAATATTCTTATCCGCATCTACGTAAGCAAGGGAGGTCCATTGGTTAAAATTTTTAATATAGCGAGAGATGCTTCCTATGTTTGTCTTTAGTAGGGTTATTGTGCCATTTTCATAAGATATAGCAGCAAACTCTTCTTTGTTTAAAGCATTGATAAGGGGTTGATAGTTAGAGGATTCTTTAAGATCGTCAATTATTGTTTTTTCAAATAAGCCTATTGGATAGGCTCGAAATTGTAATATCCACTGAGCTTGAATTTCAAATAAAAGTTCGTAGGGTAGGTTTTCTAAAATATCTTTTGTTATTTTATAATGGTTATTTTTGTTTGATAACTTTGCAATCACATATGCAACTGCTTTTAAGACTGGCTGAGCGTTAAGATAATTTGCTCCTTTTAGGTAAGCAATTAATTTCCTAAGATTCAATGGAGGTTGCTTTGTATATGTATCATCTTGAGATTTTTTCAGAGATTTTTTTATCCAGTTTATGTATGGAGCAATAATAAAGTTTGCAATTACTTCTTTATTTTGTTTGCTTGTATGTGACTGTTCTAACAGTTGTATGATTGTTTTTAAATATTGGGCCTCTATGCTTGGAAGAGGAATTTCTTCATTTTCATTTTCATCGTCCTCTTCCTCAAGTATATCTCTTAAAAGAATGGACTGTTTGGCAAATTTACGTTTGATTTGGAATGAAACTCCATCTTTGGATCGTAAGATTATTTCTTGCTCTTTTTTTTTCATAGCGTGCATAGTTGGTATGCAAAAGGTCAAAAATAAAAAAATGAAACTGAGAATACCATATTTTTTTAAAAAAGTTGTCATTATATTCCTCCATCTTATACTATTAAACAAGCCGCTTATTTAGTTCTTTTAGATGCTTTATCTTTATTATAATATGCCATTTATCCCTATTTGTCAAATAAAGTGTTTGGGGCGACTTTGACGTTGAAGTTGTAAAATATTTTTAATCTGTTAATACTTAAGAAGAAGTAGATTGTATGTGAAGTGGAGGAGCTAAGAAGGGAGATAGATGAAGTTTCATAAAAATAAAGTCGTTTTTATGCTATTATTGCAGACTAGTCTTGTTGTGGCTATGGATGTTCCACCACCACCTCCAGAGTTACCAAGTTTTGCTAAGCCGAAAAAAGAGATTAAAAAGCCCAAATTGCCAGTTTTGAGTGAACAGGAACAAGAGAAGTTTTCCGACCAACTCTTTCTAGATACAATGGTTCAATTGTCCAATGAAGCGTTTGTTCCGGAAGAAAAAAAGGGTATTGATGGGTACGTAGCATTCATAAAGAGCGGGCTTAAGAGACTCCCAAAAGAGTTTAAAAAACGGGTGGCATTGGAAAAGATAATACAGTCAGGAGGTCCATTTGATAAATTTGTGGCCGAAAAAATTAAAAGGCCAGCTTCAGCTAATCTTACCTCATTTTTAACAAAATTGTATAGTCAGCTTGAGGATCCGAAAAAAAGCGAAATGGTAAGTCAATTGATGAAGTTGTGGCGGCCTGCGGTCTTTAAGGCGAATTTGCTCGAAAAAGCGGTAGATGATTTTGCGACGATAGTCATCAATTTGGTAGTGGGATTAAGAAAAGAGGGAAAGGTTGATCGATCGACTCAAATAGCATCAGATAATCTGGTTAATCTCATATTGCAAGAATTTGTAAGCAAGAAAAAACCTCTCGAGTGGCTTATTTGGCAATTTAATCGTTTACGGATTAATCCATCCTTTCTGAAATTTAACGCTATTTTGGGAAGTAGTGCAGTTGCAAAATCAAAGGGGAAAGGGGCTTTGTTTCAGGCCAAGGCAGCTCCTTTATTGATTGCTTGGAGAGATAAAGCTGCAAATAAAAAGGAGTTTATACCTTCAAAGAATTTTCTTGTGAAGATCGAACATCAACTCTTTTATACTCCGAAAGATTTTTTACAAATAAAATCAGATGACCCTTATTTGGTAAAAGCGTTAAACGCATATTTAGCATATCTTGATAAAGAAAGAAAAGCGTTTGATGTATGTAGCGCATTAGAGAAACTACATAAAGCTAAAACTATTTTTGATATTACGAGATTGGTTAAATCATTATCATTACGAGTTGATGATGCCTCTCGAAAGATTCTTAACGGTATTCTAACTAACGTGGCTTCAGATGATATTAATGTTGATAAGATAATCTCAGGTTTTCAGCAGTTATGTTCCCCTAAAAAAATTACATTTGATACGGTTATTAGAAAGATATTGGATGATTATCAAAAGAAGGCAAAAATTGCAGGAGCTCTCTTAGATAGTTTAAAAGCTATAAAGAAAGAGTATCAAAAAAGCAAAAAACCTGTAGATGTTCTGTTGTATAAGAAACTGTCAAGTATATCACCCCTCAAGGATGAGGCTAAAAAGCTATTCACCTATATTTATCGTACGCCTAGAGATATTCGAAGGATGGTCCAAAAATATGTAGTAGGAGATCTTAAGAAAAAATTAGAGCTGATAGCACGCGCTGAGGATTTTTATAATTGGATTGTTCCCTATGGTCTTTTATTGATGATATTTAAAGAGGTTTCGGAAATAGAGTTAGAAGAAAATCAAACAAGATTAGGTGAGTTGGTTTATGCGGTGAAGGCATTAGATTCGGGGGTTGATATTTCTGAGAAAAAGCTTGAAAGCTATATTCCTGTTATTGCTCAGTATACAGATGTTATCTCTGGGGGCGCCTACAGGGGTAAACTTAAAAAATTGATACAAGCATTGGATAAGTTTGATATCTCGGCTGTTAAAGCGTTTGTAGATAATTTTGTAAAACGTGCAACTATGGGTATTGAGAAAGCAAAAGAATATAAAGCTATTTTGCGTGTCTTGTTTCAATCACTGTTCCAAGAAAAGTATAACGATATTATCAAAGAATTATCCCTGCTAGATGAAAATAATGGGGTAATTGAGGGCCTGGAGCTTACAGGAGTAGGGCCACAAAAGATAGTACGAAATAATATGCTGTATGAAAATATGAAAGGTATGTTCAAGCCGATTACCGATTCTTTATCGCGAGATTACGCGAGCTTTAAGAAGTTAAATATTAAGGCTTCAGGTTCTCAATTTAATAAAGCAAAGGCCGCATTTTTCAAAAAACTTGATCAGCTTTTTGTTGATCTGAAGTTTTCTGACGCAGATAAAACAGAAATCATTCGAAACATAAAGAAATATTTTGATTTATTACTTCTAGATCTAGTGCAACTTCAACAGGATCCGCTATCAGTTAAAAAAGAAAAAGCTATCTCAAAGCCAGTTGTGCGTAAAAGGGTCGTGGCAAGAAAGCCTGATGCTAAAAAGAAGCGAATACAGGCACTTAAAAAAAGAGGGCCTAAAAAGGGAAAAACTCTGAAACCTAAAAAAAGAAGATAACTGGCCCAAGAGCTCACGTAAAAATCGTACAGTAAAAGAGTAAGACCAGAAGTACCTTCTGGCCTTGCTCTTTTACTATATAAGTATCAGAATAATTTTATTGTAAAGATTCTTTTTTTTGTGTAAGATTTGTAAATATTCAAAGTTCTATCTTCCATTTTTTAACCTAAAATAACTATAAATGAAGGATTATTTAATGAGGGCATTAAAGAAACAGCATATTATTTTTTTTCTTTTAGTTGGTGTTATTTTTCACGTGGCTTATCCAAAAAGTCAAGAGGAAAGATTACAAGAGGATAGGGTAGAAGAAAAACAGTATACGAGTCCGCAAAAATTTTTAGAAGATTCTTTTACCTTAGGAAAGATAATTTTTGATTCAGGCTTTAGGCCAACTTTTTTAATAGCGTTATGGCGGGGAGGGGCTCCAATCGGGATAGCCGTGGAAGAATACTTTTCTTATAAAAAGGCATCGATTGATAAGCATATTTCGGTGAAAACGAGTGCATACAATCATAATCAATTAAAAGCGAGCGTTGAGATTTTTAACTTAGAGTATGTAATTAATAATCTAAAAAGGGATGATGCGCTGCTTATTGTAGATGATATCGTTGATTCAGGGTCTACTATGCAAAAAATTGTAGAAGAGCTAAAAATCAGATGTGGTGATAATATGCCCCATGATATAAGAATTGCAACACTCTATTACAAGCCACAAAAGGCATCGATTAAGCCTGATTATTATTTATATGAAACTGATAAATGGATACTGTTTCCCCACGCCCTAGAAGGATTAACTATGGATGAGATAAAAGAGTATCAAGGTTCAGCCGTTACACAGATTTTAGAGTAGTGCGCAATTAAAGAGGAAGCCAACGAAACAACTGGCTTCGTTGGCTTCTTTTTGTTATCTAACTATAAAAGATTTTAGTCTTTTATAGGACATGTTCCATCAGGGCAGCTTTCTTCAGGACACATTTCATCTTTTACTGGTATTTTTATAGTTTTTGTTCCTGGTTTAAGTACACGAACACAATGTTTTCTCATTACATCCGGCCCTGGGACTTCGTGGCAAATTCTTCTGTATACAGTAATCGGAACAGTTTCACATTTTTTCACCTTGGTTGGCTCGTAGATACATCTTTCTTCTGTTCCAAATTCAACTGTTTTTACCTCAAATTCAACGTCTCTGCATCTTGTTTCTTTAGGACAACTCATTTTCTTAGGGCAATATTTAGGGCACTTTTTAGGACATTTCTTTGGACATCGTCTTGCCTCAACAGCAACCGCTGTTACCCCAAGTAAAAATGTTAATGTGATCAAGAGTTTCTTCATGCTCTCTCCTTTTTGGTTAAAAAGATTAAAAATACAAAATATTCAAATATTCAAGCTTGCGCCTTCCCTTTCTCTTATATATTAGGCTTTTTTGCGACAAAAAAGCAAGAAAAAGTTTCTATTTGGGGCTTTTTATTTTAAAAAGGCTGCTTTTAAGGGGTTTTTGCTCTGATTACACTTGTCTTTTTAAGCTGTAATTACTGGTTGCGGTTTGACAGAAATAATCAAATAGAATATATTTTATTATGATGGTATATATTAAAACTAATACTCGAAAAGAGATAAAATGAAAAGACAGATACTGCTCATTGCGATATTTTTACTCATTACGACAGCGCCACAGATGTTATCAATGAACATTTTCAAGGCGGTCGACGAAAATCAGATAGAACGGGTTAAGAAAATTATCGAAGAAGATCCCTCTACAGTTAATGCAAAAAACCATGCTGGAGATATCCCCCTGTATAGAGCTATAAAAAAGGGCTGTGCAGAAATTGTTAAACTGTTTATAGATAAAGGTGCTAAAGTTAATGTAAAAAGAAGAACCTCGAAAAATCATCTACTTGATCTAGCTGCAAGTTATGGCCACGTAGAAATTGTTAAACTCCTTATCGATAAAGGTGCTAGAATTAATGCAAAAAACCGCGACAGGTTGGGAGAGGTTCCACTTCATTCAGCTGCCAGATATGGGCACATAGAAGTAGTTAAACTCCTTATCGATAAAGGGGCTAACATTAATGCACAAGACAACTATAAAAATGGTCCAGCTGACAAAGCTCTGAGACATGATCGCAAAGAAACTGCTGAATTACTTACGAAGTTGGAGTTGTTGAATAAGCTTGCCAAAAATAATAACAAGGGCAAAATTGAAAAAGAAGTTGCTAATTGGATTTCAGATGAAAAGACGTCTGCATGGTTGAAAATAAAGGCTATCGAAGCACTGATAAGAGTTTGGAAAAGAAATAAAAGCTCATTAGGTTTCTCTGATCTTAAAACCTGTATTAAAAAGATGTCGTTTAATGATCTATCTTTAAAAAGTTCTACGCTTCTCAATTTTGCTTATTACAAAAATGGTATCAGAGATATGAATGGAAGAACGATAAAAGAAGCTCTTTGTCTCTATCCTACTGTGGAAGCTATACCATTAATTTTTAGCTCAAAGCCGAATGTAAAGTATATTAAAGAGCTACGCGGGCAGGCAAAAACCTTAAATAGAAAAAAGTTTGGGCATAATCTATCAAAGACAGAGTATATAGTAGCTATGCTGAATAGGACAAAAAAACTACCCTTTCCTCCTGAAATTGTGGGAAGAATAATAAGCTTTACCAGCGGAAAATTTAATTAAAAATATTTTATTTTAGTGGCAAGACTACATCAAATTAACGATCAATGTTCCCCAAATGGTGAGGATGAAGTTGCCAAATGCATACGGTACGGTAAATCCTAATGCTGGTGCAGGGCTATCACATGTTTCTTTCAACACATTTAAAGATGGAGTTGCTGTTCCAGCACCGGTTAATGCACCAAGCAGAAGTACCGGGTTAAGTTTCAGTATAAATTTCCCAAAAATAAGGCCAAAGATGTGGGGCAATAGTGTTACAATTATACCGGCAAAGAAGATAGAAATACCGGTTGTTTTAAGGGCATCGAGGGCTCTTGGCCCTGCAATCAGTCCAACACACGCGATAAAGAGATTTAATCCTAGGTTGATAAATACCCACTGTGCTCCTACAGAAATTTTTCCAAAAGCAGGGTGAGAAGCATGAAACCATCCGAATAATAAACCAGCAATAAGGACACCACCACCGATACCTACTGTTAGAGGAATACCAAAAAAAGGGACCGATATTAAGCCAAGTAAGGTTCCAAGCGCACATCCAAATCCAACAGCGATCAAATCGGTTTTGCTTGTTGGTCGTTCGGGATATCCGAGATAATCAACAAGATTTTCAACATCTTTTTTTGTCCCGGCTACTTGCAAAACATCAGCTTTTTCTACTATGGTATTGGCATCAAATACTATTTCGTGACCTTGTCGTATCACTCCTTTCAAAAAACAGCCTCGACCAAACTGTTTACTAATTTGGCCTAATGTTTTTCCAATGGCCTGTTTTTTTTGTACAAAAATATGAAGAATCTCACCGGTTACATCAAGTACCGATTTATCATCTACTTCAGGGCCAATCATCTGATCTGCTTTCATAAATTGATTGGGTTCGCCTACTATCGCAATGATATCATTTTTTTGGAGAATAATGTCAGGCGTTGGGGCTATTATTTTTTCTCCGCGCTTTAGTTTATCTATAGCTACGGTGCCGGGGAATAATGCTTTTTCAACGAAATTTATTTGCTTACCTTCTGCTTGCTGGCTTTTAATTTTATATGCTCGAAGTTCCACTCTTTTGTACCAAGAAAAAATCTCGGGATCTTTTTGTGGCGTATTACCAGATAGGCTTTGTTCCAGTTTTTCTGCTTCCATCTTGAGATTAAGGCCTAAGATTCTTGGTACGATTTTATAAAAAAGAATGAGTCCTGCAACCCCGAATATGTAGGTTATGGCGTAGGCGACTGCTATATTGCTTTCAAGGAGCGTTTTTTGTGTTTGTTCGATAGGTAGATTTCGTATCGCACCATCGGCGGTTCCAAGAATCGATGATTGTGTCATTGCGCCGCCTAATAGTCCAGCTGTGGTTCCCTTATCAAAACCAAACAGCTTCCCCATAACGACAGCTGTTATGAGTCCCACAATTGCAACAAAAATAGAAAGCCAAATATAGTTTAGACCCTCCTTTTTTAATGCACCAAAAAATTGGGGTCCGACCTTATATCCTATAGTAAAAATAAAGAGCGCAAAGGCAACAGCTTTTATCAACGGTGTTATCTGAACATTCATCTGCCCTAGCACAAGAGCGGTAAGCAGAACACCGGCGGTTGAACCGAGGCTAAATCCAAAGAGTTTTATTTTTCCTATAAAATAGCCAATAGCCAGAGATAGAAATATTACAATTTCTGGATGATTGCGACAGATTTCAATAATAGTATGTATTATCATATTCTCTTTCTTCCTTTCTTTTTTTCTGTTAGGCCCATTATTTTTTTGATTGCCAATAGTTGTAATACTGCTCTAATAGCCAACTTATACTTTTTCCAATCTCTTCATACGCTTCATCGGGTAAATTGGCAAGTGATACGCGGACTGACATATTGGGAGCATCAAATCCTCCTCCATCCAGCAGGACGATTGCTCGTTCTTCTGCAAGTCTCATGACAAAATCGATTGGCTCAAAGGTTTTTACAAGAAAATCAGAAAATGCTTTGCCGTACCTGGCTTGGGCCAGTTTTGGTATATCGATTATGGTATAATAGTGCGCACCATACGGATCTACAGGGCATGGGATACCAATTGCTTTGTATAATGTCTTAAATCTTTTTCCAACAATATCTTGGGCCATCTGTTTATATTCACCAGCTTCATCCATCAGATTTGATAATGAAAACAGTGACATGACAACCTGTTGTGGCGTTGAAAGTCCAGAGGTATGATTAAGCGCAACAGCTCTACTATCGGCTACCATTCTATCTATAAATTTGATTTTTGATGGATCGATTGCCAATGTACTATATCGTTTATTAAGTTCAGCTTTATCTGTTTCAGAGAGGGCAGCTAATTTTTTATCGAATATATTATCCTGATTAATCGCAATGGCACCTAAGCGCCAACCGGTTGCGCCGAAATATTTTGAGTATGAATAGACCAAAATAGTATTGTGTGGAGCAGCTGCCGCAAGTGATCGAAATCCATTAACAAATGTACCATATACATCATCGGTTAGAATGATAAGATCTTGCCGTTTTGTTTTAATCAGTTGGGCTATTTTATCAAAACTTTTTGGCTGTATACTTACGGATGTTGGGTTTGAGGGGTTGACCAAAAAGAATGCTTTTATCTTTGGATCAGTCAGTTTTTCAATTTCTTCATCTGGATACTGCCAGCCTTCATTTTCGTCTTGTGTAATATCTAGTTCGACAAATTGGTAATCATTAAGTTGTGGAATTTCAAGATAGGGTGTGAATATGGGTGTTCCAAGCGCAATGGTATCTCCTTTATGGAGAAGCTTATTTTCCATGAGGCTGTTGAAAATATAAGTCATTGCCGCCGTTCCACCTTCGACAACAAAAAGGTCGAATGCTCCATAATCTTTTCCCCCGAACATCTCTTGTACTAAATAGGGATGAACGGTTCGCTTTGTAAAATCTAAGATTCTATCTGGTGTTGGATAATGGTCACCCAAGATTGCATCGACCATCTGACTTATAAGGTCGTGAGGCTCTATTTTGAGCTCTTTGTGCGCAAATTCGATTGCTTGTTTTAAAAACTGAATGCCCGGTCTACCAGCATTTTTTTCTAAAAAACTCTCAAACCGTTCTACTATGCCGGCTTTTTCTGCCGGACTTCCAAATCCAGGTCTTAATAGATTCCGTTTTGACTCTTCTAGAGCAAACAGGCCTAGTTGAAAGAAGCCCTCTCTTGGTGTTACTGCAATCCAATTGGGATTGCCACGTCCAGCATTTAACATTTTACGTTTATAGTTGCTCTCTGCCATTTGGATAAGTTTATTTTTTATCTCAAACGGACTAAGCTTTTCGTAACGCTTTTCTTCAGTTATGGTCATTGCTTCATCTCCTCTTTGTATGACATTTATATTTTTTAGTATATGCTAACCAATTAATTTTACTATGAAAAAATGTTAGGGCTCTTTGGATTATTTCCAAATTCTAGTTGATCAAGTGTTTTTGCGCTCTCAGGGTTAGAAGCGATATTAAGTAAGACCTGTAGAGTGATTGTTTCAAGTTCTCTTTCTTTTATTATGCTCTGCCTTTTAGTTTGAGCGTGTAAGTGAGAGATGTTGCATATCCGGCCATTGGGTGTTTGAGTAGCCTTTGACCGGACCAGTTTTCTTTTGAATATCCTAAAAGGAGGCCTCTTCGATCTCTTTTTGCGAGGCATCTTCTTTGCTTTGTATGTAACGCTCCTATCTATACGGATATGTGCATATTTTCTTTTTATCATGCCATGGATGGGGTGTAAGATCGACAATAAGCAAATAATAATTCCGTATCTACTCTTTTGTTTCAACATGATAACTCCTGAATTGGCAATAAAAATCAGTTTTTTTCATATGGGTTCATTATAAGAAGATTGTTATAGCTTTGCAAAGATTTTTCTAATAACTTTTAAAAAAAGTTTATTTGATATTCTTTCAAATGTTCTGCTTTACAGAACCAGATTAGCAATTGTACTGCAGATCAAACTGGTATTGGCATCGAAGGAGATGATACAAAAAACTTGATAATGCAAAATATTTCATACGAAAATGACACTGCCTATGGGCCAAGTATAAGTTTGGCAAATATATTTACGGGTGGTATTGCGGGGGATGCAAATAGATTCCAAAATCTTGCCGTACCTCCATACTAAAAAAATTAGAACAGTATTTAAAAGCAGGGGTGAATGCTTGGCGCTTTCGCCCCTGATTTTTTATCACTAGACATTAAATCTGACTAATACAATATCTCCATCTTGAACGATATAATCTTGACCTTCAGTTCTAAGTTTTCCCAATTCTTTGAGTTTAGCAACTGTGTGGTACTCGAAAAGATCTTTACAGTTAAAGATCTCTGCACAGATAAATCCTCTTTCTAAATCAGAGTGTATTTCTCCTCCTGCCTGACGCACACTGATTCCCTTTTTAATGGGCCATGCATGGGCTTCTTTGGGGCCACAGGTGAAGAAGGTTATGAGGCCAAGGTTTTTATAAGTTTCTCTAATTATTGTATCGAGGCTTTTTTCCTTGAGCCCTATTTCATCCATAAACTCCTGTGCTTCTTCGTCAGTCAATTGAGAAAGTTCATATGCTATTTTTGCCGATACTGGAATTACCTTCTCATCCCCAAATTTTTTTACTAATGCCTGATAATGAGGGTTTTGTTTGTATGCATCATTTTCTATCTCATCCTCTGCTATATTAGCTATAATCATGAAATTTTTGCTTGTTAATAGCGGAATGGTCTCAATTTCTGAATTGAGGACTAGTTCTCGTACTTTTTTTGCATCAGACTGATCAATAGCTTTTTTTATTTTGTCTAACAATTTTTCTTCTGTTTCAACTGTTGCAAGTTCAGCCGGTTTACCGGCAGCGGCTCGTTTTAGTTTTTCTAATTTCTCAAGTCGTTTTTCTACAGAGTCAAGATCTTTAAGCATAAGCTCTGATATTATTGTTTCATAATCATCAATAGGACTTATTCCTCCTGTCTCTCTGATAACATTTGGATCTTCAAAGCATCGTAAGACATGCAAAATTAAATCAACTTCCCGAATATGGCTTAGAAATTGATTACCAAGGCCTTCACCCTCAGCTGCGCCTTTGACAAGGCCAGCTATATCAACGAATGAAACTGAAGCCGGTATTTTTTTTGCAGACTTATATATGTGAGCTAGCTGGTCCAAACGACTATCGGGTACCGGTGTGATTGCTAAATGCGGGTCTATGGTACAAAAAGGGTAGTTTTCCGCTGGTATAGTTGATTTGGTTAATGCATTAAATAAGGTCGATTTTCCAACATTTGGCAAACCGACTAATCCGGCTTTTATACTCATAATCTTGTTCTTTCTTTTTAAACCGTCCATTTAGGGGGCTATTGATAGATTATACTATTGAGAAAAAAATGAATTAATCAATTTTGTTGCAATAAAATTTGATTAATTATATTATTTATGATAACTATTTTTTGTAAAGGTTTGTAGTGTTAATTTTAATTAATTTTTAAAGGGAGAAAAAATGAAGTCAAAATTAATGTGGATCATTTGGTTCATAGCTTCGTTTGCCGCATTTCATTATGGTCTAATGGCCTTCGGATTCAATCTTTTAGCTCTTAAGCCAATTGCTGCTATGCCGATGCTTGTGAGAGCTGTTATGCTTCTATTTGGTGCGTGTGGACTTATCTCGCTTATTACATTATTCACTGATTGCAAGGAGTGTAAGTAATTTTTTTTACTTCACTATTGCTATAGATCAAAAAAAAAGAGGCCCCGAATTGGGGCCTCTACTCATGTAAGCTAGCTTGTGATTTCTGGCTCGATAGGTTCGTCGTCATCCTCTTTCTTTTCTTTTTCCTGTTCCGTACCTGTAGCTGCCCCAGCTTCTTGTTGTTGTTTTTGTAGCTGTTCATATATTTTGTGTGATGCCTGAGTGAGTTCATCCGTTGCTTTTTGCAGTTCTTCCGGATTATTTTCTTGCTCTTTAAGGGTTTTTTTGGCCTTTTCAACAGCTTGCTCTAGTGAATTTATATCTTCTTGAGAAAGTTTGTCTTTGGTTTCTTTAATCGCTTTTTCAACCTGAATGATCATTCCATCAAGCTTGTTTCTTTTTTCAACAATCTCTTTTGCTTTTTTATCTTCCTCAGCATGTGCTTGTGCATCTTTGACCATTTTTTCAATTTCTTCGTCCGATAATCCACTACTATCTGTAATAGTTATCTTTTGCTCTTTTCCGGTTGTCTTGTCCTTTGCGGTGACATGGACAATGCCATTGGCATCGATATCAAATATTACCTCAACTTGAGGACGGCCTCTTGGAGCTGGTGGAATACCATCGAGTCGAAATTGGCCAAGAAGCTTATTGTGTTGAGCAATCTCCCGCTCACCTTGAAATACTTTAATATCGACGGCTGTTTGATTATCCTCTGCAGTTGAAAAAACCTGCGATTTTTTGGTTGGAATCGTTGTATTTCTTTCTATTAATTTAGTCATAACTCCACCGAGTGTCTCTATTCCTAGCGAAAGGGGAGTGACATCAAGTAGAAGTACATCGGTTACATCGCCGGCTAATACGCCACCCTGAATAGCCGCACCATCAGCTACAACCTCATCTGGATTTACTGATTTGTTTGGTTCTTTGCCAAAAATATCTTTTACTAATTGTTGTACTCTTGGAATACGAGTTGATCCACCAACTAAAATGACTTCACTAATTTGATCTTTTGAAATCTTGGCATCTGCCATCGCTTTTTTGCAAGGTTTTGCAAGTCTATCAAAAATATCGCTACACAGAGCCTCCATCTTTGCTCGTGAGATTTTCATAGTTAAATGTTTAGGTCCAGTTGCATCTGCAGTTATGTACGGTAAGTTTATTTCAGCCTCATGCAAGGTTGATAACTCTTTTTTTGCTTTTTCAGCAGCTTCTTTTAGTCGTTGAAGTGCCATTTTATCATTGTGTAAATCGATGCCCTGTTCTTTTTTGAACTCATCGATCATATAGTTCATAATCTTGTTATCAATGTCATCACCACCTAAGTAGGTATCCCCATTGGTGGATTTTACCTCGATAACTCCATCATTAACTTCTAGGATAGAAACATCAAATGTTCCACCGCCGAAATCAAATACTGCAATGGTGCCACTTTTCTTTTTATCAAAACCATAGGCAAGTGCTGCTGCGGTAGGTTCATTGATTATACGTTTTACATCGAGACCTGCTATCTTGCCCGCATTTTTGGTTGCTTGTCGTTGTGCATCATTGAAGTATGCGGGAACTGTTATAACAGCAGCATCAACTTTTTGGCCTAAATAATCTTGGGCTGTTTGCTTTAAATTACTTAATATTGCTGCCGATATCTCTTCAGGAGTATATTCTTTCCCCTGAATAACTATACCGATATCTCCATTACTTCTTTTTACTGTTTTGAAGGGTAATTTTTTGAGTTCATCAACCATGTCATCATACTTGACCCCAATAAATCTTTTAACAGAAAAGACTGTATTTTCTGGATTGGTTACGGCTTGCCTTTTTGCCAAGACACCAACCAAACGTTTTCCGTCTTTGGTAAAAGCTACCATAGACGGTGTTGTGTTTGTTCCTTCTTTAGTGGGTATCACCTTTGGTTTTCCACCTTCCATGAATGCTGTACAAGAGTTGGTTGTACCAAGATCAATTCCTATAATTTTTGCCATCTATTTTTCCTTTTATAGTTAAAAAGGGTTTATTCTTTTTTCTCATTATAGGTTATAATAGTATATAAAAGAAACTTATTTGTCAATGATAGACTAAAATTATTTTAGTCTTCTAGACTCAGATTTTTTGAGGGTCTCTCTTGCGATTTTTCTCGGGTTTTTAATTGATTTGTTTAAAAAATGGCAACAGCAGCACTTATTCAGGCTTATGTGTCTGATAATTCACCCGGGGCACGTCAAAAAGCTCTTTCGCCACACGACCCCCCGCAAGTCCCATCCCCCCTTTTTTTTTACTCCGTCTCCCCCCGCACGCCTTTTCCAAGGGGTTCGAGATGGAAGAAGAGCATGGTGAATAAATGAAAGGGTAGCATGATGTTGTTATGAAAGTTTGATTGCAAGGGTGTCTGTGCTTCGAAGGTTATGCAAGATGTATGAATGGAAGAGGACAGGGGGGTAATGAAAGTTTTCATGATGTTTTAATGAAGGCTACGGGTCTCGCCTTCGTTCTTTAGCCGATGGTGCATGTGAGTATATTAATTTGATTATGAAATATAATTAGCATACTTATACTTATATAATTATTGTGATTATTGTGATTATAGTATGTCTCTATCTCGATACCCCTGTCCATCCGAGACCTAATAGATCTCTGTAGATCTCTTTGTGTATCTCAGAGCAGACACAGAAAATTAAGAAAATTTAGATATATACCAATAGCACGTCAATCAGATAATACTGTTACACAGCAGACCCAAGTACGTAATTACAATAAAAAGTAAAAGGTAAAACGTTAAACGTTAAGCGTTAGCAAAATACAGAATTTTCTTACTATCCGTTACAAAAAATAAGTATTAAGCTTTTTGTAGAGTTCCTTAAAAAGGAAAAAGGGGGCGCTTACTGTTATTTATATTCGATCGGGATTGTATCTACGCTTTTTCTTTGGATTTCCATCATCCTGATCACCGCGCTTTCTTTTTCTACTTGGGTTTGCATTATGATTGTGTTTGTTTTGCCTTAATAAAACCTGACCGACAATTGTTTGTTTTTTTGGGCCTGCTTTTTTTATTGGATTGATTTGTTTAGCTTTGGTTCGGTTAGCTAATGCAAGGTCAAACTGATTGCTCGTATTATCTTGATACTGAACATAAAGCGTATTGTTTTCTATCGTATAATAGTCTTTGACCAGTTTATTTTGATCAATCTGAATAGAGGCCATTTTCTGACTTGTGCTTCTATTAAAGATATCAATTATTCCGTCTTGATATAAAATACAGAATTGATTGTTTGCTATTTTATAGCTTGTCATATGCTTGGTTTGATCGGATTGAATCGAGTGGACTATTTGTCGCCCCATACTGACATCGAAAAGATCAATTGTTCCATCTGAGTAAAAGATATAAAAGTCCTTACCACCTTTAGATCTCCCAGAATCCTCAACCTGCTTATTTTGATCGGACTGAATTATTCGTTGACTTGTATTCAAATTGAAGACATCAAGTGTCCTATCTTGGTAAAAGATACGGAATTGATCGTTTACTACTTTATAGCCCTCTATCTCTTTGGTTTGATCGGACTGAATAGAGAGCCTTTGCCGACCTGTGAAGAGATCAATTGTTCCATCTTGGTACAAGATGGAAAGAGCATTGCTTGCCCAATCAAGATACTTTATCTGTTTATTTGGTGTAGACTGAATAGAGACCTTTTTCTGACCTGTGAAAAGATCAATTGTTCCATCTTGGTACAAAATATAAATATCATTGTCTGCTACTCTAAAGTCCTTTATCTGTTTATTTGGATTAGACTGAACACAGCCTCTTAACCAGCCTGAACCAATATCGAATATATCCATGTTTCCGCCTTTGTATAATACCCCGAAGTTATGGTTGGTAGCTATATATCCTTTAGCTAGGTAATCCATCTTAAGGAATAATGTAGATTTTTTCTGACCTGTAGCTATATCGTAGATATCAATTGTCTGAGCTGTTTTTGAACCATGCTGAGCATGTATCAGTGTGGTAAGGTAATACCTTATATAGCACCAATTTCCTACTACTCCAAAGTGTGTAACCTTCCTACCTACATGATTGTGAGGTTGAATAGAGATTCTTTTTTGACCGGTATTGGTATCGAAGATATCAAAGGTTGCGTCTTGATACAAGAGAATAAAGGTACTGTTTACCAAATTGAAATCGTCAATCTGTTTATTTTGATCAGATTGAATCGAATGGGCTATTTGACGACCTATACCGACATCGAAAATATCAATGGTTCCATCTGTGTAAAAGATATAGAACTGATTGTCTTCAAAATCTTCATACTCCTTAACCTGCTTTGCTTGATCGGACTGAACTATTTGCTGTCCCGTGTTGGTATCGAAGAGATCAAGTGTCCCATCGTTATACAATACACAGACTCTACTGTTTGCTGTTTTATAATCCTTATGATTGATTATTTTAAAGTTTTTAATCTGTTTGTTTGAATTAGAGTGAAATGTTCCTATTGCTTGCCTCATGCCGATATCGAATATATAAATCACCCCATCTTGGTACAAAATATAAAGGGTATTGTTGATTATTCCATAGTGTTTAATCTGTTTATTTTGATTAGATTGAATAGAACTTTTTCTCTGTTTTGTATGGATATCAAAAAGATCAATTTTTCCATCTTGGTACAAGATATGAAAAGTATTGTTGCTTATTCCGCAGTAGTTAAGCTTTGTATTTGAAGTAGTTTGAAACGTTCCTATCGCCTGACCTGTAGTGAAAAAGAGATCAACCGTCCCATTTTGGTACAAAAGATAAAGGGTATTGTTGATTATTCCATAGTTTTTAATTTTTTTATTTGGATTGGCCTGAAACGTTCCTATTTTCTGGTTGGTAAAGTTAGTAATGATATCTATTTTATGGTTTTTATAAAAGATATAAGTCCAATTTTTTTCGGAAGTATCTCCGATAATTTCACTATTAGAATCATCTTTTATTTGATGACAGTTATTGTTATGCATGTTAAAGAGATAACATATGTTTTCTTCAGTAATAAACCCAAACTGGCCGTTGTTTGTAATAATAAATTTTTTAACTTTGTTTTCTACAGTTTGATTGATCGTTTTATCAATTCTCTCTCCTTTTATAGCAATAGTTACTTTTGTTTGTTGTTCATCACTATCAAATGCACACGAAATGCTCACCTCTCCAGGGATAATGTTTTGATTTAAAATTGCTCTACTATTTGGCTCAATTAGATAGATTTGCGATAATGTATTGCTCGTTGCCATTATACAGAAAAGTGCCAAAAATAAGTATTTGATTAACTTAATCATGATTTACCTCCAAAAACCTTAATGACCTTAATAGCCTTAATAGTAATTACTGATTGTATCTGCGCTTTTTCTTTGGATTTTCATTATCCTGATCATCGCGCTTTCTTTTTCTACTTTGCGTTAATATTTGCGTTGACATTGGATTGATAATTTTATGGTTAATTGTATCCTTTGTATTGTCGTGATACGTTACATAAATATTATCGTTATCCATACTCCAAGATATAATCTGTTTTCTCTGATTTGCTTGGATGATGTTGGTTCTTCTACCCGATACAAGATCGAACTTATCGATTGTATTACCTTGGCACAGAAGAGAGAGCTTGTCGCCTGTTAGCTTATAAGACGTAATCTGTTTATTTTTATCAGCCTGGATTGCAGAAGCTATTATCTGGCACGCTTTCATATCTAAGATATCAATGGTATTGTCTCGGTAAAAGGTAAACAGAACATTCCCTGTTATTCTACAACATCTTGGATGCTCGTTTTGACGAGCATAAAAAGTTCCTACAAACTTATCTGTATAATTAGTAAAAATATCTACACTATGATCTCTATATAAAATATACGTAAAGTTTTCGTTTGTACTATATCCAATGATTTTTCTATTTGGATCAGCTTGTATCTGATAATAGTTATTGTCATGTAAGTTGAAAAGATAGCATCTGTTTTCTTCTGTAAAGAATCCAAACTGACCATCGCTGGTAACAATAAATTTTTTAACTTTCTTGTCTACGGTTTGATGTGATATTTTAGGAATGCGCTTTTCTCCTTTTATATGAATGGTTACTCTCGTGCGTTTCCTATATTTGTCGAATGTACACAAAATGCTTATTTTTCGAGGGATGAAGTTTTGATCTATAGTAGTTTCGCCATGTGGCTCAACAGGGTAAATATGTGATAATGTATTGCTGGTTGCGGTTATAAGAAAAATTGACAAAAACAAATATTGGATTAACTTGATCACAACGAACCTCCGAAAATAGTAATAATGTATAACTAATTTAAATACTATATTATTTTAAAATATTGTCAAGTAGTAAAAGCTGGGAAGGCTGCTTGTATTATCATTGAAACGCAAAATACCATTGCTATAATCAATAAAGTGACTCTCGCGACCTCTTTAAAAGGAAATTTTATCCGGTATCTATATCGAACATAGAAAGCCATTAAGAAAATACAGATCAACCGACCAAGGTGAATGGTAACTACTGTTTTGAGAGTGCCAAGATAGCCAATAACATCAAATAGAAAAAAAGAGATCAAAATACCTATGTAGGGTAAATAGCTTATAAAGAGGGCAAGATATTTTCTTTTTACCTCTAAAAGGCGTTCATAAGGAGAAAATATGGCTTCTGTGAGATAAAAGATGGTTATCATAAAGAAAATATGATATATAAATCTATCTTCAAAAATATAACCAAAGTTGAAGATAAAAATAAAAAAAAGGCCTAAGAGCGGCAGGCAAAAAGTGGCGATTTTATAGAGTAATTTTCCAAATATTATAGGGACTATTTTTTGGTGCTCAGGAAGCGTTTGTACATGAGAAAGCAATGAGGTGTCAGTCGTGCCTATGGTTTTTTTTACCACCCGCTGGAATAAAAGTGCACTATCATTTGCTATTTTAAATAGATTAGCTTGAACTGGCCCGAGCATATGAGTTAAAATAAGCATCATAAAATTTCGTTCAGAAAGACTTTTCAGATTATTGTTTCCCCACATGATACCTGAATGAACAAGAAAAGCTTTACCCGTTTTAGCAAAATTAAGAGTCTGAGTACCAGGATAGTTTTTGTCTTTGTATAGATAGCGTAACATAAGAAGTAATATTGTTATCGTTATAGATCCAGCTATTATTTCTGCAGTAAAAATTATCTTTAAAAAAGTCACATGTGTGTAATCATAGAGAAGGAGTAGCATAAGTAATGTTGTTTTTATCGTTATAATAACCGACATAAGGCTATTACATTGTCGTTGCCAAAAATATGAATGGTAAATTAATCTCATAACTGCTATGATCCCCTCCAGAAAAAAGAGTGCGCATCCAAAATAAAGGAGCTCTATTACATCATCTATGTGTAATCGAATTGCGATAGAACGGGTTACTATAATCAATATTGGAACGGCCAGTATCAAGACAGTCGCTTGAAAGCGCACAATAGAGTGTATGAATCGTTTCATACAATCTTTATTTTTAGCAAATACAGGGCAAAATCGGGGGAGTGATTTTCGAAAGCCAAAATCAAGCCATAAAAGAATAAGAAATATAAAACTATTTATATTTGCCCAGATAGCAAAATAGCGTGCAGATAGTTTTTGAAATAGGAGTATGGTAAATAAAGTAGAAAGAGCCTTTCTAAAGATATAAAAAAGCGCATTCCAGGTAATTCCCTGGCTAAATTTTTTTGTTATTTGGTTTACATTCATGTTTGTAATCATGCTTATACAGTATATTTCTTTTTCAACACTCTTGTAGTATACGCAATGTATCACCACTCATCAAAAGCATTGCTTTTTAAAAAGAGAGCGTTATACAATAAAATTAAAGATTGGTAACAGAAGCAAAAGGGGGATTGGGAATAATGAAGAAGCAAACGTTTCTATTTACTTGGCTTTTTGCTAAAGCTCTTATTGTCTGCTTTCTTAGTATTATTGTATGCTGTAATACTCTTTTTACTGGATGGTTTCAAACAGGTGATCCATTAAAGCAGGTTGAAAAAACCATAAAAAAAATGGGCGTTACAACGCAAGGAGTAGCAACAAAGATCGACTCATTTAATAAGGCAGGGTTTAGTGCGCTTATGGAAGCTGCTGCGGCTGGCAAATTAAACTATGTAGAGGCATTAGTCAAAAGAGGTGCTGATGTCAATGAGATACCAAAAAGTAAAAAAGGGAATACTGCTTTGCATCTTGGATGTTATAATGGAAGAGAAAAAGTAGCGAAGTTTCTGATTGATCAAAATGCAAATACTATTGTCTACAATAAAAGTGACGTCGGAGCAACCCCTTTACACTTTACAGTTGGCATGTATGATAATAAAGATTTTAGAGAAGTTATACGAGCGTTTGTATATCGGGGAACGGATCTTAATATACCTGATAAAAAAAATGGATATTCTTTGTTATTTTGGACTCTTGATAGAAATGATTCAGCAAAAACAGAACTGTTAATAAAAGAGTTTGGACAGTTTATTGATTTTGATCTGAGAGATAAATTTGGTCGGACAGCTTTAGGATATGTAAAAAAAACAGGTCTTATTGAGCTTTTAGATGCGGGAGAATTGCTTAAAAAAGCAATGAGACCACAAAAATTAGATGCAACCATTAATGTAAGTGGCTATTTAAAAAGTGGCCTCACTCGGCCGATGACTTACGCATTAAAGGGAGACATTCGGACCTTAAAGGCTCTTATTACCAGAGGTGCTCAGATAAATTTGGCTGATAGAACTCCACTTGGAAATAGTGCGCTTCATTGGTCTTGCTCTTATAATCGTCCAAAAAGTATAGAAATACTTGTAAAAAATGGTGCAAATGTCAATTTAAAAAATAGACGAGGTGAAACTCCAATGCTTTGTGTGTGGGGGATCCGAAATGATACCGATAGAAAAAAAGTAATCAGATTATTTATGGATAAAGGAGCACGTATTAACGCGACAGACAATTGGGGGAACACTCTATTGCAAAATATGGTTGACTGGGGCCAAATGGGAGTCATAAAAGAACTTTTAAGAGATTTTTCCCTTTTTATACACTTTAAAAAACGGAATAAAAAAGGAAGAACTGCCCTGGATATAGCAAAAAGGCGTAAAGAGCCTACTTTAATAAAATTACTTGCCCCTTTTTATATGCCTATTGGTGATAATCAGATAAATAGATTGAATAAACAGGGATATACTCCATTGATGGTTGCAACACTTAGAGGAGATGTTCAATCAGCCACTGATCTTATACGACGTGGCGCCAATCTGAATCAAAAAGGAAAAGGTGGCAATACGGCATTACATTTAGGAATAAAATATAGAAATATGGATATAGTACAGCTGCTTCTCAAAAACCCACACATTAAGGTAACCATAAAAAATGATCTTGGTAATACCCCATTATTCGAGGTGATACATCTGCTCAAAGAGAATGATAGGCAGATGGTAACTATTGAGCTTCTTAAAAAGGGAGCTGATATTAGCACTGCCAATAAAACCGGAACCACGATTGTAAATGTAGCACAAGAGAAAAAATTGTCTCAGTATATACAGTTTCTAAAAAGATATATCGGTAAAATTATGAGCGAAAGAATAGATGAGCTACTAAAAAAGAAGTAAAAATTCGCAATCTATTTAAACGTTACAAAATGAATGAAACAGCTATCGATATAATAAGATAGGCTGCGATATACCGAGGCCTTACTCGCCATGTGGGTTGAATGTTCCAGACAAAGAAAGAAAAGAGACTGATAATGGCAAACATAATTACTCGTATAACTGCTATATAACAAAGGGCAGAAAGTTGCGATATGGTTGGTGCTAAAAGAATTACTATAGAAATGGCTACTATTGAAAGCGTGTTGAAAATAAGATTTATATGATTTTTCTCTTCTGCTATGTAGAATTTTTCATATGTTATAAATAGGTTGTCAGATAGGGTTATTAATAAAAAAAGATAGATTAAGATCCAGTTTGAATAACTGTTAATGATATGCGAGTAGTTTATCAACTTGCTTGCATTGATAGCGGAGAAAATAAGAAGCGCGTAGAAGACATGGTTAAGCCGTTGGGTTATAAGCGAAAAGACCGTTCGTTTGTATACTATGGTCATATGCTTGGCCTGGGATAAAAGCGAATCGCTTGTCCATCCAAATATTTTACGCATTAAAGAGGTTATTCCATAGGATATATGACTCAAGAGTTTGAATATACCGGCCTGTGTTAAGCCAAACTGGAATGCAAAAAAAGGAATTAAAAAATTGCTCGAAAACATATTGTGGCCAAACTGATTGATAAAATTAAACAATCGACACTTTGCAACGCGCCAACATGATATTTCTTCGTCTAAAGGGATTTTGGTTCTAGGCAGTTGTTTATAAAACTGATAAATAAAGAAAAATAATAGAGCGGATGAGAAGAGTGATACAGCAAACATGGGGATAAAAATAATAGCCAGCGTTACCTGCTTTTTTATAAAATAGAGTAACCATACGCTAAACACATAGGTCAAAATCGAAGCTATTTCTACGGATGCATTTATTTTATTCTCAAATGCAAGGTACAATATTCCGCGTAATGTTTTTTTAATACTCTCAGTAAAAATAAGTAATGCAATAAGCAGCATAAGGCCTGAACTCAAACCGGTATATTTAAAACATATAAACAAGGTCCCGGCGATGATCGACAATACAATTGTAGGAATACACTGGACTAGAAAAAATGATCGGAATGCGGCTCTACTCTTTGATAGCTTCTGAAAGAAAGGTGATAATGATGATTCTAAGCCGAAGCTTGTTATCGTCACTGTAAAATAAACAAGTGAAAAGATCGTTCCTATGGCACCGTAAGTTTTGTACCCACTTATTTTGAATAAAAGAATCTGGTGTAAAAGAAGAATACATTGATAGGTTAACGATTCGAGACTTATCCATTTTAGGCTATAGTTCAATCTATTAGATCGATTTACTATTTGTTTCATACATAATTTTTTAAACTATTGGTTTACGTTGGGCAATAATTCCTATGAAAACCTATTAACTTTGACTTAGATTACACAATAAAATTATACTACTTTTTACAGAAACAATCTATTTAAAAAGGAGCTATTGTGAGATATACAAATCTATTTATGAGTCTTGTTTTGTGTGGAAATATAATGGGGCACAGTTTTTTGGATGAAGGGGCAACGATATTATCACCTTCAAATTGTTGCAAGATTTTGGAGAAACATGTAAAGACCTTAGTTGATTTTCATGAATTTAATAACAAAAAAGGTCTCATTATATTGGGCTCATCGGTAGGGCTTCCATTTTTTTTAGAAAATTATGATTATACCAATGAGGTGATACGAGCATGTATAGATAATATAGTTAAAAAGGCAAGCCTAGAGCCGTTATTTAAAACGTGGGCCTTTTCAGATTATTTAGATATTAATAAAAATGATACGACTTTTTTGCGTGAATTTTCTATCCTTCTTTTTTCTTTATATGAAAATCTTTTGGTTACATTGACTATACACAGATCTGAAAGAGATGCTATAAAGGGAACGTTAAATGAGATAATAGAGTTGTACAATACGGTTTCTAATATGCCCATCAAGGAGCTACTCGTCACCCTTGAAAAATGTTATGTCATATTTGCTGGCATTATGAATGACTATGGTATGTACTCCAATATAGGTTGGGATAATTGGCTAAAACGTTATTGGTGGGTCGCTCCAACTGTCGTATTGGCTGTATTAGGGATCTTGCTCAAAAGAACAAGTCGTCCAGGATATTTTAACCGACCTATACGAGTATAAAATCTATTCATAATTTCAATATGAAAATTTGCATAATAAGAAGTAACAATAGGTTAAATTTAAAATTTTTCTGTGTATACTATCAATAAGAGTAAAAGCTATCATTAAAAAAGAGATTTGGGCTTTCCCGTTAAGAAAGGAGTCATATGTTCGCTCTTAACGAAAAGGTTGTTTATCCTGGGCACGGTGTTGCGAAGATAAGCTGTGTTGTGGAAAAATCAGTTGGCGGTTCAGTCACGAAGTTTTTTGAACTTACATTTTTTAGAAAAGATATGACCATTTTGGTTCCAATGTCCAGTTCACGGACAGTTGGATTAAGAAGACTCAGTTCGAGGGAAGGTATTGAGGTTGCTATTAAGGTATTAGCAGAACCTATTGAAATTAACGTAGATAATAGTGCTTCTAGTTGGAATAAACGCAATAAAGACTATCAATATAAATTGAGATCTGGAAGACTGCTCGAGATATGTTGCATATATCGAGACTTAAAGCTTATATCTTCAAAAAAAGAGCTTTCTTTTGGAGAAAAAAATATGCTTTTGAAAACGGAAACTCTACTTGCAGAGGAGATATCTTTAGCAAGCAATGTGGAAGAAGATAAGGCTATAGAAACACTACGGTCTATATTTTCATAGATATTTTGAAAAATAAGCGTATTTTGATAAATGGTATAGTATATAATATGGGCCTAGATCTGTAGGCCCCATTTTATTTTTTTTATTATTTTAGGGATGATGAAAAAAAAGTTAAAACAGAAATATATAATACTCATTTTTGGCCCTACTGGAGTGGGAAAATCAGGTTTTGCCGAGAGGCTCGCAGAACATGTTCCCTCCCAGTTAGTCAATTGTGATATTGGTCAGTTCTATACACCTTTTTCGATAGGAACTGCAAAGCCTGATTGGAAAGCGTCTATAGTAACACAACATCTTTTTGATGTTATTGATGAGCCTCGTCATTTTGATGTATGTCAGTATCGTAAACTGCTCTTGGAAACAGTAGAAAAAATTTGGGAGCAACACCAGCTTCCTATTTTGGTAGGGGGTTCCGGGTTTTATCTTAAATCTTTATTTTTTCCACCAGTTTCGCATGACACAATAAAAAAAATGCGGACAGAACAGCCCGATACGACCTGTTCTTTGTGGGAAAAGCTGTACCAAATTGACCCTCAAAGAGCCTTAGAGGTAGATAAACATGATCTCTATAGGATAAAAAGAGCCCTGGATATATGGGAAAAAACCGGTAAAAAACCTTCCGAGTGCCTGCCCGTATATGATTTTCCTACCAATTTCTTATTTTTATTTTTAACCAGAGAGCGAAAAGAGCTTTATAAAAGGATAAATGAGCGCGTTTTTCAGATGCTACATGAAGGATGGATCGAAGAAGTAGAAACGCTTATGGGTACCCGGTGGCAAGATTTTCTCGAGCAAAAAAAACTGATAGGATATGATATTATTATAGATTATATAAAGCGGGGTAAAAAGGAGAGTGAACAAGAAGAAATGATAAAAACTATACAAAAAAAGACAAGAAATTATGCTAAAAGGCAGATTACCTTTTTTAAATCATTTAAAAAACAGCTGGAAGAAGCGATTAGCAGCCAAGAACCGCAAGCGCCAGGTGCAATCTTGCCCTCTAAGATTGAATCAATTAACTTGACTTTATTAGATTGTGATTTATATATAAAAAAGTTGTTAAATAGGTTGAATCCTTTGTATGAGTAAGTAGTATGAATAGACACAATGATCAAGAAAATAAAATGGGAAAGAGATATAAGCACGGCCTCTATTTTTCCAATAGGCAAATAGGCTGGATGCTTTCTTTTTTTATGCTGACCGCATTTTTTATTTTTATGGCAGGATATTTTTTGGGTAAAAAAAAGGCAGTAGAAAAATTTTACAATAAAGTAAGTCAAGACTCTTTTTCGGATAGCATATACTATTCCGTTTGCTCGATGTATGACAAAAATGAAGCTTTTGTAAAGCAAGAATCTACTGAGGAAGAGGATTTGGAAAACTGTACTGTTATTGCGAAACAAAAAAAGACTCGATCAGAGAGTTCAAAAGAGAGTAAGGGCACAAAATCAACCGACAAGAAAACCTATTATGCAGAACTTATCGGTTTTGGAACTTCTCGCGCAGCTACCAAATTTGTTGATAGATTGAAAAAATCAGGATTTTCTGTCATGGTTAAACGAAGAAAAAGTAAGACGGCAAAAGGGAGAACAATAGTATGGTATCAGGCTATTACCGAAAAATTTGATAATAAAAATGATCTTATCGCATTTGTTGATATACTTAAGGAAAAAGAAAAATTAAAAGGTATACGCATAGTACAGGTTTAAAGATAGTTAGAATTTTTAGAAAGGTTATGTAAAAATGATTAGTTTAATAAGAAGAAGGCTTAAAAGTAAGGCAGCCAGGAGCATTTTGTTATGGGTAATTATTATTGCACTGGCCGCAGGATTTCTTTTGATTCCTGGTGCAAGAAAGGATTCTCGACGGTGGATAGCAAAAGTTAATGGGGTTGAAGTACCTTATTTAGATTTCTTTTTAAAATTTAAAATAAATGAGCGAGCAGTAAGAATGCTGCGCATGAACCATGGCAGCTATGCAAATATGCTACTCAGCGCTATGGGATTGCTTAATCCAAAAGTTAAAGCCTTTCAACAAGTAGTACAACAAGAACTGCTTGACCAAGAGGCCAAAAGGCTCTCTATTAGTCTTAATCCTGACTTTATTACGAAGCAATTAGCTGATTTTGCATTTTTACAAAGGACCTTTCCCTTTATGATTCCTCAGGAGGTTGTAACTCCTACATTTGAACTTAATGTGCCTATTTTACGATATGCACTCAGTGATTTTGGGCTCAGTTTAGCAGATTTTGAGGCAATGGCTGAACAGGCGCTAAAAAGAGAAATAGTACTGGATGTTGTATCGGGGGCTGTAGACGTTCCGGAATTTGAAATGAAACAAAAATATATGCTTGACTATCTTGCACGTAAGTTTGAGATTATAACATTTGAGTTTAACTCCTTCTTAAAAGAGGCAAAAGCCAAGGAGCTTTCAAAAGCAGAAATAAAGCAGTTTTATACTGAGGAAAACAAAAGTAAAAAACGGTATTGGGTGCCTGAAAAGAGAGCCGGCGTTGCCTCTATATTTGATGCTAAAAGTTTTGGAGTAACAACGGACGAAGATGAGATTAAAAATTATTATGAAGATAATAAAATGCGCAAGTTCGTTCAAAAACCGGCAGAAGTTCAGGTAAGGAGAATTCTCTTTAAAGTAGAACAGAACATCGATTCTAATCAACTGTATGAAAAAGCAAAAAAAGTACATTCGGAGCTTCTACTTGAGCCGTCTAAATTTGCTGATTTTGCCAAAGAGTTGTCTCAGGATTCACAAACGGCAGAAACTGGCGGCCTCATACCATTTTTTGCAAGGGGAACACGAAATAGGGAGTTTGAAAAAGCATCATTTATACTGAAAGCAGATGGTGATATCTCTGATGTTATACAAACCGATGAAGGATTTGAGATTGTACAACGGGTTGCGAGAAAAAGCGCAGCGTTTAAACCACTCAAAGAGGTAGAATCAGAAATTAAAGAAGCTCTGATACAAAAAAAATTCGGTATGTTATTTACCAAAGAAATGAATGAAATTATTCAAAAAACTGGTGTTGATCAAGAAAAACTCAAACAGGTATTGAACAAAAGGAATAAAGAACATAAGATTGCACTTCAAGTCAAAAATGATGACAGAAAAATAAAGGCTTTATTTGGGATAAGAGATGGTATTCCAACCTTTTATGTTGAAGGGGAAAAAGGAATCGTTGTTACCTTAACAGAACGCCAAAAGCGTCACTTGCCAACAATTGATGCTGTAGAAGATATTGTGAAAAATGATCTTTATGAAAAGAGAGCTTCTTCGGCAATGGATGATTTTCTAAAAAAAGTCAAGAAGGAGTATGCTGCCGGGAGTTTTGATGAAATTAAGAAGGCATATCACGATAGGTATACCCTTCGGCAAGATCAAACCGGATGGATCAAGCAAAATGATACAGAAAAGATTGCTGCATTAAGAAGCAAGGGGTATCCTGTAGATCAAATGTTGAGACTTGAAAAAGTGGGCTCTACTGCCCATATGAGGGCCGGAGCAGGCCAAATCTCAGATGGCTACCTTGTAAAAATAGAGGAAATAGAGGAATATAACGATCAAGAATATATGACGAAGAAAAATGAACTAAAAAAAGAATTATTAAAGAACGCAAACGATATGTATAAAGAAGATTTTATTGCATTTTTGCGTAAAAAGGCTACAATAAAAGTAAATACGGAAATCATAAGCTTATAAACCCTTTGATTGGAAAATTACAATATGAAAAGTAAGGCAACAAGTAAATCGGTACCTACTAATGTGAGCAATCGAGATGCTGAGTTCAAAAAAAAGGCTCTAGAAGTGACCTTTGCACAGATTGACAAACAGTATGGAAATGGCGCGGTCATGCTTTTAGGGCAAGCATCCTGCTCAACCGTAGAAGCAATATCAACTGGCTCAATACTTATAGATCAGGCCATTGGAATAGGGGGTTTGCCTGTTGGTAGAATCGTTGAAATATATGGCCCAGAATCGTCAGGAAAAACAACACTGGCTATGCATGCTGTTGCACAGGCGCAAAAAAATGGCGGCATTTGTGCATTTATCGATGCTGAACATGCGTTAGATCCCACCTATGCTGCTAAGATAGGGATTAACGTAGATGATTTAATTATCTCGCAGCCGGATTATGGCGAACAGGCTTTAGATATAGCAGAGATGTTGATCAGATCAGGCGCTGTTGATATCATAGTTATCGATTCTGTTGCAGCATTGGTTCCGAAGGCTGAGCTGGAAGGCGATATGGGGGATACTCATGTTGGTCTACAGGCTCGTTTAATGTCTCAAGCTTTGCGTAAATTGACATCGGTGGTGCATAGATCAAAAACTGTTTTAGTTTTTATTAATCAGATAAGACATAAAATTGGCGGGATGGTATTTGCAAATAAAGAAACAACAACGGGTGGAAATGCCTTGAAATTTTACTCTTCTTTGAGATTGGATGTTAGAAAGATAGCAACTCTCAAAAAGAATGATAATCATTTTGGAAATAGAGTGCGAGTCAAAGTTGTAAAAAATAAGATGGCTCCTCCGTTTAAGTCCGTCGAATTAGACTTATTGTTTAATGAGGGAATTAGTAAAGAGCTCGACCTGTTAGATGCTTGCTTGCACTATGGAGTAATAAAACAAGCGGGAGCATGGTTTTCGTTTAAAGAGAATAAGATAGCCCAGGGAAGAGATCAAGCATTGCGATTTTTAAAAGAAAACCAAAAAGAAGCAAGCAAAATACTGACTTTATTAAGAGAAGTTATGACTTGTGAGCAAAAGGGTTAATCCGTTTGAAGTTTGTAGTTAAAAGAAATATGTTAACCAAATTATTTAAGGGTAGTTGTAGCCTTGAAAAATAATATAAAAGAAAGCTTGCCGCCGGTAAATCACGAGATACGTGCTGCTAAAGTTCAACTGATAACACAAGATGGTGAAAATATCGGGGTGATTTCCCGTGGTCAAGCCTTAAAGATGGCCCAGGAGGCAGATTTAGATCTTGTACTTATTGCTGAAAAAGGTGGCGAAAGCGTTCCTGTTGTTAAAATAATGGATTTTGGCAAGACGTTATACGAGAAGAAAAAGAAACAAGCGGAAGCAAAAAAGCGACAAAAGGTTATTCAGATAAAAGAGGTTAAGCTAAGGCCCAAAATAGGAGAACATGACTATCAAACAAAGATAAAGAGGGGCATTGAGTTTTTGCTTGCAGGGAAACATTTGAAGATTACCCTTATGTTTAGGGGCCGGGAAATAGCAACTAAACATGAGAGAGGGGGCCAATTGTTTGACAGAATAGAAAAAACATTTGAAGAACACGAGATTTTGGATAAGTTGGTGAGAGAAAAAGATTCTAAGGCTGGACAGTTTTGGTCTAGAATTTATTATTTAAAAAGTTAAATTTGGTAAATGGGGATATAATTATGCCTAAAATGAAAACGCATTCAGCGACAAAGAAACGTTTTAAGATAGTTGGTAGAGGTACAAAGGTTAAAAGGGCAAAAGCCTACCGAAGGCACCTTTTGACCAAGAAATCAAGTAAGTGTAAGAGAAACCTAAGACAGATTTCTTATGTGAACAAATCGGATGAGAGCATCTTCAAGGTTTTGCTTCCTTATAAGTGGTAATTAATTAACTAATTTAGTTATTGGAGTGTTAATTAAATGAGTAGAATAAAATCTGGTAAAGTTACCAGAAAAAGACACAAAAAAGTATTAAAGCAGACAAAAGGCTTTTGGGGTCAGCGTAAAAATGTTTTTAGAAGAGCAAAGGAGACGCTTTTGCGCTCCATGGCTTACGCATTTAAAGGCCGAAAGCTTAAAAAAAGAGACTTTAGGGCTCTTTTTATTTCCCGTATTGGTGCAGCTTCTGAGCAAAACGGAATGTCTTATAGTCAGTTTATGGGTGGTTTAAAAAAGGCCAACGTAGAGCTGAATAGAAAGATGTTAAGTCAGATCGCTATTTTTGAGCCAGAGGTTTTTTCTAAGCTTGTTGATATTGCCAAAAGTTAGATCGATATTCTTGACAATATTCACAGCGACTTACTACACTTTCATTGTGTTAGTTATAAAAATAAATTGAAATAATATGTAAAAGGGAGAGTTTTGAAGATGGAAGTGCTAAGTCTTTTAGAGAAGAGAATTGCAAGTTTATTAGAGCTTACGAAGAAATTACAGATAGAAAACAATACAGTAAAGGCGGAGAACAGTAAGCTTGTGGAAGATAATCTCCAATTAGCACAGCAAGTAGAACATTTAACTAACAAAATGAAATCTATTGAGGGTGCGGTTGTTGAAAATAGCAAAGATTTAGATGAGCTAAGCCAAGAGAAAGCATTAACTAAAATGGTTGTTGATGATTTGATTAAAAGTATCGATTCGTTTGTAAAAAAAGAAAACACACCATGAATACAGATACTCAAACAGTTAAAGTGGAAATTTTTAACGACCAGTATTCTTTGGTAAGTGATGAGAATAAAGACCAAATAATAAAATCTGCTGCTTTAGTAGATAAGCTTATGAAAGAAGTAGCAGAGAAGTCTCCTATCGGTGAATCTAAAAAGATAGCAGTTTTAGTAGCCTTACGATTGGCAGCTAAGCTTGTTAATTTAGAATCGACTATGGCCAACTATAAAGATGTGCAAGAAAAATTGATAAAACTCATAGATAAAGAAGCTCTCAGTTCTTGTATGTAATAAACCGATTATTGGATTAGTTGATCTTTTTATTATCATCATTTAACAGCCGTATTAAAAAATTTTTTGCTTACAGTTTGTTCTGTATAGAAGAACAGGCTTACATAGGCTAATATATGTTTACTCTGTTTAGTAATTTTTTATTTTTAGAATTTTTTGAGTATATAGTTAGGATCAATAATGGTAGATTTAGTTTTTTTAATATCGGGAGGTATAGGCATTGTCATCGCCATACTACTTTTGATATTCTCCAAAAAGAAAATGGATCAGGCGAACCGATTTTTAGAAAACTCTCGCGTAAAGTGGAAAGATATAAAGCGGGAAATAGAAAATGAAAAGAAAGAGGCATTTTTAAAGGTAAAAGATGATATCTATAAAAAAAGACAAGAGTTTGAGGTAGAGATAAAGCAACGAAGGATGGAGCTCGACCGACTTCAAAGTAAACTTAATCTCAAATATGAAAACATCGAAAAAAAAGAGCACAGTATAGACGAAATAAAACGAGAACTTCAGCAGAAAGAACGGGGCCTTTTAAGAACAGAAGATATTTTAAGATCGGAAGAAACCAAACTCAAAAAAATGCATATCGATTTAGTTACAAAATTAGAACGTCTTGGCAATATGACTCAAGGTGAAGCCAAACAGACCCTCTTAGATACACTGGAGGCAGAAGTAAAGCTTGCGAGCCAAAAGTGGATACAAAAGGTTGAAGAGGAAGCAAAAGAAACTGCCAAAACCAAAGCTACTCATATCATCGTTACATCGATGCAGCGTCATGCTGCGGATCTTGTGGCTCCCCACTCCTCCGGCGTTGTCCATCTCCCGAGTGATGAAATGAAAGGGAGAATAATCGGTAAAGAGGGAAGAAACGTTAAAGCGTTAGAAATGGCTACAGGTATGGAATTTGTCATAGGTGATACACCCGAGATTATTACTATTTCCGGTTTTAATCCGATCAGAAGAGAGATCGCACGGCGTGCATTAGAAAAATTAATAGCCGATGGTAGGATAAATCCGACAAGAATTGAAGAAACAGTTGAGCAAAGTGAAAAAGAATTAGACGAAATTATAGAAGATTATGGTCGGGAGGCAATCTTAGAGTTTAACTTGCAGGGTGTCCATCCAGAGATTGTAACATTACTGGGAAAATTACATTTTAGAACAAGCTTTTCACAAAACGTTTTGCTTCATAGTAAAGAAGTGGCAACATTTGCAAGAACCATAGCCGAAGAGTTAGGATTAGATGGAAATATAGCCCTAAGAGCAGGATTATTTCATGACATAGGAAAAGCTGTTTCAGCAGAGGTTGATGGCCCTCATGCCCAAATAGGTGCTAATATAGCCAAACGTTGTGGCGAAGATCCTGTTGTTGTCAATGCTATTGCTTCTCATCACGAAGAAGGATCATTTAAATCTATCTACGATCCTATTATTGTTATAGCAGATACTATTTCGGCTTCGAGGCCGGGGGCAAGAAGAGAAACGCTTGCTGCATATCTCAAACGACTTGAAAATCTTGAAGGAATAGCAACCTCATTTGAGGGGGTGAAAAAAGCATATGCATTGCAAGCTGGCCGAGAAGTAAGAATTATCGTAGAAGAAGAATCGCTTAATGATGAAATGTCTAAAAATTTGGCTCGAATGGTAGCCGATAAAATAGAAGAAGAGATGAGCTTCCCTGGCCAAATTAAGGTAAATGTTATTCGTGAAAAAAGAGCAGTTGAATATGCAAGGTAGATAGAATATGAGCAATATACGTGTTCTATTTTTGGGAGATATTATCGGGGTAACCGGACGTACATTCTTCCAGAAACATATAGGTCGTATTAAAAAAGAGTTTGATATAGATGCAATTATAGTAAACGGTGAAAATAGTGCCGGTGGTAGAGGAATAACTTCTAAAATTGCAAGATTTTTCAAGCACAATGGCGTTAACGTTATTACAACAGGCAATCATATCTGGAGACAGCGGGAAATATATTCCTATCTTGCTGAGCACAAAGATCTTTTGCGCCCTGCAAACTACCCAAGTTTTTGCCCTGGAACCGGAGTTACAACGTTTGAATGCAAAGGACAGGTAATAGGTGTGATCAACATACAAGGCCGAATCTTTATGAGAGATCATGTAGATTGTCCGTTTAAAACTGCAGAAACCCTGGTTACCTATTTAAAAAGCAAAACCAATATAATTTTTATCGATTTTCATGCGGAAGCAACCTCTGAAAAAATGGGTCTGGCCTATCATCTTGACGGTAAAATTAGTGGACTTGTTGGAACACATACACACGTTCAGACGGCGGATGAGCGAATTTTGCCGCTTGGAACAGCATACATAAGTGATCTTGGTATGTGTGGCTCTTTAAACTCGATGATTGGAATGCAAAAAGAACAGATCATTAGTAATTTAATAACCCAAATGCCTGTTAAGTTTGTAGTAGCCAAAGAGCCTCCATATGTTATGACAGGGGCCTATATAGATGTTGACAGTGTCACCGGTAAAGCAGTAGATATAACCCGAGTAAAAATTGTTGATGATGAGCCCTTAAGGGGAATTATAGACTCTGAGAAGTGACCCCAAGAGTAGGATAAATGTGATGTTTCTAGTAATTGTTATGTATATGCTTTTTGCCAGTACGTTTACCATTGGCAAAGCAGTTTTGCAGTATCTCAATCCTATATTTTTTATAGGCGTACGAATGACCATAGGTGGTTCGCTTTTGCTTTTATTCCTTTTGTTATTCCGAAGAAAGCAACTTTATATAAAAAAACAACATCTATTTCTTTTTCTACAGATTGCTTTTTTCCACATATTTATTGCCTATATTGCGGAGTTTTGGGCATTACAATACTTAACCTCTTTTAAAACAGCCCTGATTTATAATTTATCGCCATTTTTTGCTGCTATTTTTGCGTTTATTTTTTTTCATGAGCGAATGACCAAACAAAAATGGCTTGGTCTGGCTATAGGATTTTTAGGTTTTTCTGTGATACTGGCTAATGGGCAATCTTCTTCAGAAATTACAAAGCTTGCGTTTGGGTTTCTTTCATGGCCTGAAATCATATTGATTATATCAGTTTTATCAGCTGCCTATGGATGGTCTATTTTTAAGAAACTTATTCAAAAAGAGGGGTATTCACCAATAGTGGTAAATGGTTTTGGCATGATATCAGGGGGTTTTGCCGCTTTATTGCTATCTTTTTTTATTGAGGGTGCTCCTACTATAAAAACAGCCTCTTCTTCTCTTATATTCGATATTTTGGCCTGTTCAGGCTATTCTCTACTCCTTATATTGATTGCCAATATCATTTGTTATAATTTATATGGTTATCTTTTAAAGAAATATTCTATCACATTTCTTTCATTTGCAGGGTTTATTACCCCTTTATTTGCGGCATTATTTGGAAATATATTTCTCAAAGAGATCCCTTCTGTCTATTTCTTTTTATCATTTATTATTGTTTCTATAGGGCTCTATATCTTTTATCAGGCAGAATTGATGCAGGGTTATATAAAAAAGGATTAAACTATAAAAGCTCCCTTTTTTCTTCAAAAGAGAGCTTTTACATTCTGTTTAGGCTTGATTTTTTGTAGTCTTATCGTTTCTTTCTTTTAGCAACTTTTCTCTTGACTACTTTACGTTTCACAGCCTTTTTAGCTACTTTTTTCTTAGCAACTTTTCTCTTGACTACTTTACGTTTCACAGCCTTTTTAGCTACTTTCTTCTTAGCAACTTTTTTCTTGACTACTTTACGTTTCACAGCCTTTTTAGCTACTTTTTTCTTAGCAACTTTTTTCTTGACTACTTTACGTTTCACAGCCTTTTTAGCTACTTTTTTCTTAGCAACCTTTTTCTTGACTACTTTACGTTTCACAGCCTTTTTAGCTACTTTCTTCTTAGCAACTTTTTTCTTGACTACTTTACGTTTCACAGCCTTTTTAGCTACTTTTTTCTT
>Ga0180437_10000933_pt1 | contig 52027 bp, 45 predicted proteins | sample SS_ome_4_FD_132410 | JGI IMG/M metagenome (GOLD analysis project Ga0180437, IMG submission 132410) | Hypersaline lake sediment archaeal communities from the Salton Sea, California, USA - SS_3_D_1 metaG | ecosystem: Environmental > Aquatic > Non-marine Saline and Alkaline > Hypersaline >... | reverse complement strand
TATGCTTTGTCCAGCGGCGCTACTCAAACGCGTATCACACTAGAATTGAAGACGCAGGCAAAGGACGAGCAAGATCGCAAAGCATGCGGCAGTGTGAATATATTGGGCTCACCTCGGGACGAGACAAGAATGCTCCTCAACATAGACGAGACTATTCTACCATCTGAGAAGCTCTCTGCTTTCCAGAAAGACCTCGATTTTGTTCTTGGCTCATGGGAAATGAAGTGGTGAAGGAACAACTGCCAAACCAGGACGAGCTTGCTAGAAGAACCAAACAGGAAAGAAGAGAAAGACGCCGAGCCAAGAAAAGGGCCAAGCTACCTCAACATGGCAAGAGTCTAGCAAGGGTATACAGAAATGCTGTATCCAAGAGAGCCAAACGCATTAAATCGAACAAGCAATCGACCTGAAGCCTAGCGGCTGCTATGATGAAGAAATCCCTGCTCAGAGGCCCAATCATGGTCCTGATTTGCCTGGCAATCGGCTTCGCCACAGTCTACGGCGGCGGGTGGTTGCTCCATCAACTAGGGTTCTCTGTCCCCTGATTCCCTTGACTCTGCCTGAGTTCGAACTGTCCGAACCTTTTCGTCCGATCGGCGTTGCGAACAGATTGCAGAGCACTGCTCACATTCACCATCGCATGGCTCCGCATGGATGACTACACTTGCCCCTTCTAGGGTCCGTCGTATCTCGTCTTCAATCTGGTCGCATACTTGGTGAGATTGCTCCAACGTAATCTCCCTGGCCATCACCAAATGAAGGTCTATATAGACCTGGCTTCCAGCGCGGCGTGTTCGCAGCGCGTGAAAGCCAGCTACCTTGCGGCTGTATTTCCCAAGAATGGCTTCGACACTGGCTTCTTCTGGAGGAGGCAGCTTTTCATCCAGGAGCCCAGATACCGGCTTACGGATAGTGTCAATAGCTACCTTCACGATGTATACGGCAACAGCGATGGCAATTATCGGGTCGACAATGTAGAGTCCTGTGAATCGGACTATCGCGAGTCCCACCAGCACGGCCGAGGCGGAGTAGATATCAGTAGCAATATGGCGCGCGTTAGACTCCAGCGCAACGGAGCCAGTGGCCCGCGATACGCTTAGTAGGTGCCGAGACAGAAAGACACTGACTATTATGGAGACCGCCATCACAGCTATTCCAGCTTCGGCCAGTTCAATAGTAGAGCCTTCCATTATCCGTCCTACCGCTGAATAAACTATCAGTCCGGCCGTAACAAAGATGAGAACCCCCTGCACAGCACCGGCAATGTCCTCTACTTTCCCATGGCCGTACGGATGTGTCGAGTCAGCTGGTCTAGCCGCAATGCGGATGGCAAAGAACGTAATCACTGCAGCAGACAAATCAAACAGACTATCGGCCGCCTGAGCCAGTATGCTGATACTGCCGGTCGCCCAGCTGACTAATACCTTGAATACTATCAATCCGACGACTACGGCAATCAACAGCTTGGTAGCCCCTGCCTTTGTCGAAAACATCTTCGCGTTCACTACAATCCCTGCTGCGAATCCACGGACAACCAGAAGTTTATAGCTATGTTTGGTGCAAGGCAAATGTTACCCTTGTGTTTCCACTTCGTCACCTTATGGTGCAACAGGACTGTGCAGCGGACAAACACTGTTTGAACAGTGCCACCTGGTACTGGCAGAGTCAACAGTAGATAGGTTAAACTGGCTGATTATGGACGATCCTGAGGGGCATGGTACGGGCAAGAACCTGGTCCTCCTGGTTGCCACCATGGCTTCCTTCGTCTTTCCCTTCATGGCTTCCGCCGTGAATATTGCTCTGCCGAGACTCGGCAGAGAGCTTTCATTGGATGCAATCACTCTGAGCTGGGTTGCCACCGCCTACCTGTTGTCCTCGGCAGCTCTTCTGGTCCCCTTCGGCAGAATAGCAGATATCTATGGCAGGAAGAAAATCTTCAGCATCGGCGTAGTCATTTTCACGCTGTCGTCTTTCTTTTCAGGAATGGCACAGTCTGCGGTGGTGCTTATCTCCTGCCGGGTATTCCAAGGAATCGGCGGCGCCATGCTGGCGGGAACTGCGGTAGCATTGGTTACTACAGTATTTCCCGCCAACCAGAGGGGAAGAGCCTTGGGAATAAATGTGGCGGCAACATATCTTGGCCTTTCGCTTGGCCCCGCCCTAGGCGGCATACTCACCCAACGTCTTGGCTGGAGAAGCATCTTCTTTCTGAGCGCATCGCTGGGATTGGTAGTTCTGGGCGTCGTCTTATGGAAGCTAAAAGGCGAGTGGACCGGGGCAAAGGGCCAGAGATTCGATTTTGCCGGCTCCATAATCTACAGCCTCGGCCTTGTAGCGCTGGTATATGGCTTTACCCGCCTCCCGGACATGTCGGGTGTATGGTTGATTGTCGGTGGCATCGTAGGGCTGGTGGTGTTCACCAGATGGGAGGTGAGAACAAAGAGCCCTGTCCTCGATGTGAGACTATTTATGGACAGCAAAGCCTTCACCCTGTCCAACGTGGCAGCGTTGATCCATTACAGTGCTACGTTCGCTATTACCTTCCTCATGAGCCTCTACTTGCAGTATGTGAAGGGATTCAATCCTGAAACCGCCGGCTTGATTCTCGTAGCCATGCCCGCCATGCAGGCTGTCCTTTCTCCGCTTGCCGGCAGGCTCTCTGACAGGATTGAACCAAGAATAATTGCTTCCGCAGGAATGGCATTGACCACGGTAGGACTGGTGATCTTCATCTTCATAAATGAGGCAACGCCCGTGGATTTCATCGTAGGCAACTTGATTCTGGTCGGCTGTGGCTATGCCTTTTTCTCCTCTCCCAACACCAACGCGGTGATGACCTCCGCGCCAAATACCGCATACGGGGTAGCCTCGGCAACGCTGGCAACCATGCGACAGGTCGGCATGTCCCTCAGCATGGGAATCGCTATGCTAATGTTTGCCCTATACATAGGAAGAGTTGAAATCACACCCGAGCACTATCCCCTCTTCCAGGAAAGCGTGAGAACGTGCTTCATCATCTTCGCCGTTCTTGGCTTGGGCGCCGTATTCGCCTCCCTTGCGAGGGGCAGGGTACGGTAGGCGTTTCCGGCAGCCCCGTTGCATAAATCGCACGAAATTCTGAATTGCCGGCTAAACCACAGCTTGGGTACTTGTACGCAAGGCTACTTGCGCTTAGATGACTTGCCTATCTGTAGATACTCAGCAAGAGAGGCAAACTCAATGCCAAGACTCCAATCGGTCATTTGGTTAAGCCTTCTGGCCCCACCTGGCAGCAGTACCCCAGACCGGGTCTTGAATGCCACGTTAACGACCCTTTTACCATAGTCTTTCAATACCTCCACGGCAGGCACATAATCCTGATCCCCAGACACTATGACCGCTACGTCATAAATATCCCGAAGTATAATCATATCGCATGCTAACTTCACGTCTACTGCTTTTTCGGCACCCAGTGATTTGTCGAAGAGATTGTATGTCATAGCACCAGCCCGGCGAAACTCAATACCCTTGTGCTTTGTTGCTATCCCATTTTGCACTGCAATCCACCCGTCGAACCGATCTCGCATAGTGTTGCTACGCTGTCTTAGTTCGCTAACAATCTCTGCCATACGAGTAACACGATTCTCGGGAGCGAGAGCATCGAGTTCCTTCCGATACAATTCGTAATTCGACAAAACCCTGTATAATTGTTTCTGTGCTCTTACGGGATCAGGAAATCGATATGGGAAGAAATCCAAGGACTCGATAACGTACCAGTAGGTCCTGATGCGTTCTCCACCATCGACCACGCTTCTCACTATCCAGTCGAACAAGTCTGTCCATCTCGCCGATTTAGGCAAATAGCTTTCCTGACGAAACCGCGGAAACAGTTCGACTATGGAGTGTCGAAAGTTTTCTCCATCCACGAAAATGCAGACTCTCATACGCTACTCGAAATAAAATAGCGGCAGACACGCAGTCCACCGCCCGCTCAACTATCACTCAGGGCGCACCCGAGCTTGGTGTTAATTGTCACATGATGAAGATTATTTGTCAATAGGTTGTAGTCCGACCATCGAACCCAGCGGATATGATGACAAAAGGAAAGAGACTCTACTTCAGGGGAGATGAGCTATCTCAGAGGCCGGGCTTTCGTGTAGCACGAATTCTATCCCGGCTTCCTGGAACAGGTCTATGAAGGCATCATCAGCATAGTTGCCAAAGGTGACGAAGCGTCTTATTCTGGCATTGGCCAGCATCTTCGCACAGAGAACACAAGGAGTGTGCGTACAGTAGATGGTGCTGCCTTCCAAGCTAACGCCGTGAAGTGATGCCTGGATAATGACATTCTGCTCGGCATGTATGCCCCGGCATATCTCTTGCCTGGTTCCGGTTTCTATTCGCAACTCATCCCTGAGGCAGCCGAGTTCAAGACAGTCCTTAAGGCCGGCAGCAGCCCCGTTATAGCCGGTAGCCAATATGTGCTTGCCCTTCACCGCCACAGCACCGACGTGGTGGCGCCGGCAGGTAGACCGCTCCGCCACCACGGAAGCTACCTTGAGGAAATACTCGTCAATGTCTGGCCTGGTTATCTTTCTCACTGCAAACTCGATATGACGCTGCTCGTCTGCCTCTCCAATTCCTCCAACGAAGCTTCGTTCACCACGGTGAAGTCAGCCATGGCAATCGGTCCACCCTTGTTGGTATTCTCTATCTCTGACGTGTCTCGGATGGCTGCCTCTGCCGATGTTAAGGGTCGCCTTGTTCTACTGGAAAGTCTCCTATGCCTGGTTGCGGGAGATGCCCAGACCGCAACCGTGGTGAACTGCTTGCCATAGTATTCTCTCAATAGAACATACTCTTCCCAAGAGTAGAGTCCATCCACCACGACGTTCGATGATTTCAGTAAATCGTCAATTCTGGGCAAGTTCAGTTTGGCGTAAGCAGCCATGCCGTGTGCGTTCCTAAGTTGCTCCCTGACACAACGCTCGTTTTCCTCATTCGTCACCAAGTTCCTAGTCTTGAGCTCTTCGTCCGTAATATCTCCAAACCGCACTTTCTTGAAGCCATGCTGATGGAATACCCTAGCCACTTCTGACTTGCCCGCACCTGCCATGCCAACGATTGCTACTACTCTCACGATTCACACAGGTCTGACAAGTGAATAATACTGGTACCTATATTATCAGGATTTACCAAACTATCATAGTGAGAATCCTATGCCCTACCACGCCCTTTCCCGTCGAATTCATCGCAGGCCTTCATTCTATCTACTCAAGAAAGAGGTGCAAGGCTGCACCGATAAAAAGGAGTGATGCGCAGGGTAAGCTTGGTCGCCCCGCTAAGCATAGCTGCAACTTCTTGTCTGGCGCGCTAGCATGGATTATACTGAATAGCCGTAGCCTGGTCTTCAGGATTGCGGTCTGTTGGTGAATCAATGGCTGGTATTCTCTCCAGAGAAGACATCCTCAAAATGCTGAAGGCAAGCCCCCCGCTGGTGGAGAACCTATGTGATGTTGAGCAGCAGGTTCAACCCAACGGCATAGATCTGACACTCAAGGAAATAGCCTTGCTTTCTTCCGCCGGCAGCCTGGGACTCGACAATGAAAGCAGAGTCCTCTCCAGTACTTCGCCCCTAGTCTTTGATGGACTGGGCAGGATAGACCTTTTGCCGGGTTGCTACCTAGTTACGTACAATGAGGTGGTACACCTTCCCACCAACGTAGTGGCTCTGGCAGCACCCCGGTCAAGTCTCCTGCGCTGTGGCGTCAGCATTCATAGTGCGGTTTGGGACGCCGGCTATTCGGGCCGGTCGCAATCTCTGATGGTGGTCTACAATTCACAGGGATTTCGCGTACACAAGAATGCTCGAATTATTCAGATGGTCTTCTTCCTTCTGAGTCGCAAGGTGGCCCGGGGCTATGGGGGCATCTTCCAGGGCGAGAACATCTGACAAGTGGATTCCGACCGTGACCAGTGACCTGTGCCTGCTAACCTTGTTGCTTGCTCCAGCCCGGGATGTCGCCTGCGAAGTGTCCGCGTATTTCCTTGGCGACCTTGCGGAAATGAAATCCCTGAGCAGCAAGCGTCATGGATAGAGGAAAAGTCTGCGGTTTCTTCAGCAAAGTCCACACAAACAACTTCCAGTAATGGAATCGACCTCTTTCCTGAACCCCCAACACCCACGTTGACCTGATAAACGCTATGACATGGAGCACAGAGAATTTGATCTTTGCGTGGCTGCCAGGTCTGTATTCCTTCAGAAACGTTATGATACGTTCATAGTATGGCTTGGGTGCATATATCGTATCTACAACCTGCTTATAGCCCTTGGCGAGCGCTTCGTAGCCCATCTTAGGGATGAAGTTAGTCGAACCATCCGTATTGTCCCCTGTACCGCCCGGTAGCAGACGGTTTTCTTCTTTTAGACGTTTGTATAGCTTTGTCCCCGGAGGTGCCATCAGCACACCAACCATAGCGGTGACAATTCCGCTCTTCTGAATAAAATCGATATGAGTCTTGAAAATGGAAAGTGGGTCACTATCAAAACCGAGGATGAATCCGCCCTGTACTTGTAGGCCGTGGTTCTGTATCTTCTTAACCGACGCCAACAAATCACGGCCCTTGTTGGGCATCTTGTTACACTCGACCAGGCTTTCTTCATTGGGGCTTTCGATGCCCACAAACACGGTGTCAAACCCCGCCTTGACCATCAGGCGCATTAGCTCTTCGTCATCGGCAAGATTTATGGACGCTTCGGTGAAAAACGAAAAGGGATGATGCCTTTCCTCCATCCACCTAATTATTGCCGGTAGGATCTCCGACTTCAGCTTCCGCTTATTGCCAATGAAATTGTCATCGACAAAGAACACGTTGGCTCTCCATCCCATATCGTACAGTGCATCCAATTCGGCCACTATCTGACCGGCATCTTTAGTTCGTGGCACATGTCCATTCATTATGACGATGTCGCAGAATTCGCAGTTGAACGGGCATCCTCGCGAATACTGGATGCTCATTGCCTGGTATTTCTTCATGTCGATTAGCGACCATAAAGGTGCAGGAGTCTTCTTTATATCCGGAAATACTGCGGACGCATAGCTATGCTTGGCGCATCCATTCTTCAAATCCTCTATAAAGAGGGGCAGTAGATCTTCGGCTTCGTTGGATATCAGGTGCTCCACATCCTCGTGACCAAATTCCTCGTACCCAACGGAAAAAACGGGACCCCCACCAACAGTCTTGGTTCCGAGTTTCCTGCATCTGTCAAGAACTTCCCTGGCCGAATCGTCCTGCACCACCATAGCACTCATAAATACGTAATCAGCCCACTTGATGTCTTTGTCTGTAAGGCTTGTCGTATTCAGATCTACAAGCTTCTTCTCCCACTCCTGCGGAAGCATTGCGGCTACGGTCAATAGGCCCAAAGGCGGAAATGTCGCCTTTTTGAAGAGAAATTTCAGGGCGTGCCTGAAACTCCAGAAGGTGTCAGGATACCGGGGATAAACTAAGAGTATTTTCACTTTGCGCTCCTTTTCCTATAGCCTGTAGTAATTTGGTTTTTCCAAAAAGCTAAATACAACCTAACACATTATCAGCAGTCTCTCAAGTTCACCTTTGGGGAAAATTGGCCGTTGCCGTCGGTTGCACGATAATACAATACCATAACACAATATTACTTTTCTAATATCACGTGCAAGCCCCGAAGATTCGGGAGGAACAATAAGAATTTTCAGGAATGCAAATCTTCAGGGACCCTGGGGAAAACTGAGACGTTCAGTCTCTTGATCACATTGCATGGCCCGACTTGTCGTGACTTGACGTTTCTGTTGATGTGGACGATAATCACGGCGAGCAAAGGTCAAACAATCGACTGCGTATCTTCTGATTCTGCGAGCAGAAGAGGCGCGTGATCAGTAGAGTATGGTGGGTAGCCCAATCAAATTCGGCACTGACGGGTGGCGAGGGATTATCGCCGAGGATTTCACATTCGACAATGTGCGTATTTGCTCTCAAGCCGTAGCAGAATACCTGAAGCAAAACGGACTCGATAAACAAGGTCTGGTGGTTGGCTACGATACCCGTTTCGCCTCAGAAGATTTTGCTGCTGCCGCTGCCGAGGTGATAGCAGGCAACGATATCAAAGTCCACCTCTGCCTCAAATCAGCTCCTACGCCTGTGGTGAGCTTCACAGTCCTGGCTACCAGCTCTGCAGGCGGTATTGTAATAACTGCCAGCCACAACCCGGGTTCATGGAACGGATTCAAATACAAATCTCAGGAGGGGGCAAGCGCTTCCGGCGAGATCATCGCGCAAATAGAGGCAAACATTGCTTCGCTCACCCAGATCACCTCCCGTGAAACAAAGACGCCAGGAAACAGTGTGAAAAGGGTCGCCCTAGAAAGGGCCTTGGAAAAGGGGCTTGTTGATTACCTAGACGCGTCCCCTCCCTACTTGAATCGTCTTAGCCAGTTTGTCGAATTAGATGAGCTACGTCATCAGAAACTGCATATCGTAGTCGACTCTATGTACGGTGCTGGCATTGGCTACTTCAAGACAATCCTTGAGGATGGCTACCTGGAAATCACCGAGATCAACGCTGAACGAAACCCCTCATTCCCTCAAATTCAGCCCGAACCGATTGCCAAGAACTTGACCCAGCTCTCGCGGCTGGTCGTTGAGAAAAAGGCTGACGTGGGCATAGCCACCGACGGCGACGCTGACCGCATTGGCATCATAGACGAAAATGGGCAGTTCTTGACCCAGCACCAGACTTTCGCCTTGCTTTGTCTATATCTACTAGAAGTCCGTGGTGAGCGCGGCCCCATGATAAAGACATTGACTTCCACGACCATGCTTTCCCGTCTGGGCAGAATCTTTGATGTGCCTGTATACGAGACTGCAGTGGGATTCAAATATGTGGCTCCCTTGATGATGGAGAAAAACGCCATTATTGGTGGAGAGGAGAGTGGCGGCTATGGCTTTCGTGGTCATGTCCCGGAAAGGGATGCCATACTTGCTGGGCTCTACTTCCTTGACTTCATGGCGAAAACGGGGAAAACACCATCCCAGCTTCTTGACTACCTGTACAGCAAAGTTGGACCTCACTACTATGACCGTTTGGATTTTTATATCCCCGCAGCTAAGCGTAACACAATCGTAGATCGCCTGAGCTCCAGTTCCCCGGATACCATAGCCGGTTCGAAGGTGACCCGAGTGGATACCACCGAGGGGTTTCGCTTCTTCCTCGGCGATGAGTCATGGCTGCTCATCCGCTTTTCCGGCACGGAGCCGCTGGTGCGCATCTACTCGGAAGCCGAAAGCCTGGAAAGGGCAAGAGAACTGCTGGAGGAAGGCAAGAAACTGACTGGCCTTCAGGGAAGCTCATGACGAACTGTAGTGGCGGAGGGAGAGGGATTCGAACCCTCGACCCCGATTACTCGGAGTAAGCGCTTAGCAGGCGCCCGCACTAGACCACTATGCGATCCCTCCGGTCCCACAACCTAATTCATTATGCCACAGATAGTACGCATCAACAAAATCTGGAGGTCGTGCCAAGACCATGCTTGGGGCGCAGCAAAACCCAACCAAGAACCGTCTGGTGGATGCTTTGCGGGGTTCCACAAAGAAAAACAGAACTGACCACTTCGCCACAAAATGGAGGGAACAATGAAAGCAACTCCGAACCGAGTGGAAGGAAGCAAAAGATTAGGCCGAAGTCGAGGCCTGTTATTCGTTTGCGTTCACAATGTCTTCGATGCGATAGCAAAACGTACCGGCAGGAGCCACAACTTCAACCGTCTGCCCTTTTTCTTTGTCCAGGACAACTTTGCCCAGGGGCGAAGTAACGGAGAGTTTGCCTCTGGCAGGATTTGCCTCCCGTGGGTCAACCAGATCATAGCTAAGTTCCTTGCCTGAAGACAAGTCACAAAGCACCACCGTGTCTCCAAATTTCGCCCGGGATATTTCCTGGTTTTTCCCCGCTATGCTGGCCAGATTCAACATTGCCTCCAACTCTTTGATCCTTCCTTCCAGATGTGCCTTTCGTTCCCTGGCTGCTGCCAAAGGGGCATTTTCCGAAAAATCCTTGTCCGCCGCCGCCCTCTGCATCTCATTAATAACTTCAGGTAGCTGGTCTTTCAGACTGGCTAGTTCCGATTCTAATCTGGCATAACCTTCTGCAGTCAGAGTAGCTCCAGTCCGAGGGATGTGCCAGGAGACGCTTGCTTTCGGAGAGACTCTGCGGGCCCTGAGGTGGGAAGCCAAGCTCGTTCTGGTGAATCCTTTTTTCCGAACGTAAGTGAAAAACGATCTCAGCGGCTTGACTGCCGACGGGGTAATCTGTTCGCCATAGCTGGCTACATCAACTGGGCTAATCTCCTGCACGCGCCTGGATGAGCCAAGCCACCTAACAAACTTGGATATTTCGGCCTGCGTTCGACCCCTTTCTTCCGATGGTAGACTCTCTAGAAAGGCATCTGCTGCTTTGGAAAGGGTCGGATTGTGCTCCAAGCTAATTCCCACAAGCAACAGATATTAGCTCAAAGCACTGTCGCCTGTCAATTCGCCTCAGAACGCATGCTGCCGTTTGAGTCTTCAGACAGGTGAGGCTATAATATGAATGCAATTTCCCACAATAATTGCGGAGGTGGCTGGAGTGTCCACTGGAGATACTCAAGCAATCAAGAGGCTGAAGAGTGCTATTTCTGAAGGCAAGAGCTGGTATGTGGCCTTGCTGGAAGCCGTTCGGCTATGGAGTAGCTCTGAAGAGCTTTATGACGGGCGCCACTATGCCTATCTTGTGGACAACGAGGCGTTCGACTGGCTGGCCCTGGCAGAGAGGTTGTGTGAAGAGCTGGACGGGCTTGTTCCGGATAAGGAGCGGACCAATCTTCTCTTCTTTGAGCTACCGCCAGTTAAGTTATCTAAAGGCGAGTTCAGGGACCTGATTGGTCCCTTTAAGTACCAGACTTATCTCAACTATTTCTATGGCATTCTGGTGGAAAGGTTCCTGATTTTAGCTATAGCCGAGGAGATACGAAAGAAAAAGAGAGTCCTGGGCTTGAACAACGACAATGGAACAGTCGATGAGGCTTACCAGCGAATTTACGGTGCCCCTCAAACCACCCTTATTAAACAGTTCAGGAAGGAGAGGCGTTACCCTCACCGCAGGTCCATGAGCCTCAGCCAGTTGAATGAATTCACCTATTGGCTATTCAAATATCGCATGAGAATGCGCGACAAGTCCCGCGTAGCCAGCGACACCAAGAAAGCCCTGACAAAGTTGTACCAGACACTAGACCTAAAAGCTAAGCTAATGGGCCCATCGTTCCCCAAGGCTGAAACGTATCAGCTCTCACTCGATGGGGAGTTCAACTGAGACAACTCCTGTTGTAGTCTTTTCAGTCTGTCCTCGAGCACAGCGAACTTCTGTTTCTCTTTTTCAACAACGTGAGCTGGCGCTTTGCTTAGGAAGGCATCGTCTTTGAGCCTGGCATCAAGTTGAGAAATTCTCACCTTGATTTCCTCACTTTCTTTCAGCAGCCGTTGCTGTTCAGCAAGCCGGTCTATCATACCGGCCAGAGGCAAAACCACCTCAGCCTCTTTCAATACTAGAACGACGGCTTCGCCTTCAGGTGGTTTCCTCTCCCGGCGAGCCACCATTGTTAAAGGTCGGACTCTGGCCAGCGTTTCTATCATATTTGATTCAGTGATAAGATCTGAGAGAAGCTCACCAGCGTAGACCTGGGCTTCGATCCACTTGTCCGGCTTCACTTCGTGTTGAGCCCGAACATTTCGAATAGAGCGGATAATCTCTATTACGGAATCCATCACTCGTTCTGCTTCGGGAGCGAAGCATCCTTCATCATCCGTGGGATAAGGAGCTAACATTACGGAAGCCGGAACCCCTGTTCTGGAAGGTAGGTGCTGATTCAAATTCTGCCACAGTTCCTCAGTGACGAAAGGCATGAATGGATGCAAGAGACGCAACGATTCTTCCAATGTGTTGACCAAGATAGGTAACGGTGACGGCGTAAGTTGAGCACGTAGACGTATCTTGGCAATTTCAATATACCAATCGCAGAACTTCGACCAGACAAAATCGTAAATCTGCTGCTCCGCTTCACCAAATTGGAAACCCTGCATCAGTTCGATGACGTTGTGGATAAGCCGGCTGAGCTGGCTATTGATCCATTGGTCTTCTATTCTCTGCGGGCCAAGCGCCCGCCCAGACGGATGCTCAGGTGCCCCAGATTCCGTTCTGTCGGCATCGAGGCTCTGAAGGATAAATCTGGTGGCGTTCCACAGCTTGTTGACGAAGTTGCGGGCAGCCTGCAACTTGTCTTTGCCCACATTTATGTCATTGCCTGGTGAACTGCCGGTGGTCAGCGCAAAGCGCAGAGCATCAACACCGTACCGGTCTATTGCCTCAGCAGGGTTTATGACATTCCCTCGCAGTTTGCTCATCTTTTCTCCACTTTCATCCCGAATCAGGCCATGCAGATAGACGGTGTGGAAAGGTATCTCGCCGGTATCCTGCAGGCCCATCATAATCATCCTGGCAACCCAGAAGAAAAGGATGTCGTAACCTGTTTCCATTACCGAGCCGGGGTAGAAATAACGGAGGTCATCAGTGTTCTCTGGCCAGCCAAGCGTAGAATGTGTCCATAGAGCTGAACTGAACCAAGTGTCAAGGACATCAGGGTCTTGAACGATACGTTTGGAACCACAATACACACAAGCTACGGGTTCATCAATGGAGGCAGTAACCTTGCCACAATCCTGGCAATACCACACCGGGATGCGATGTCCCCACCAGAGTTGTCGGCTGATGCACCAGTCCCTGATATTCTCCATCCAGTCAAAATATATCTTGGTGAAGTGTTCTGGAATTATGGTGATGCTGCCCTCTCTAACAACCTTGATAGCAGCCTCAGCCAAGGGTTGAGTCCGGACAAACCACTGCAGGCTGAGTCTAGGTTCAATCATGGTCTGGCAACGAGAACAATGCCCTACCGAATGCGAGTAGGGCTCGGTCTTCTCCAAAAGTCCTTGCTCTTCAAGGTTAGTCAACACTCTATCCCGGCAGACAAATCTCTCCAGTCCTTGATACGGTCCTGCATCTTCATTCATTGTAGCGTCGGTGTTCAGGATATTCGCCAGCGGCAAATTGTGTCTCTGGGCTACTTCAAGGTCCGTGGGATCGTGAGCGGGAGTTATCTTCAATGCTCCGGTGCCGAAGGAAGTATCGACAGCCTCGTCACTGATTATGGGAATTTCCTTCCTTATGATGGGGAGGGTGACACTTTCGCCTATCAGGTGCTCATAGCGTTCATCTTCAGGATTAACCGCCACGGCTGTGTCGCCAAGGAAAGTCTCTGGACGAGTGGTAGCTACAGTAACGAAGCCCTCCCCTCGAGTCAAAGGATATCGGATATAGTAAAGATGTCCAACAATATCTCTGTGCTCTACCTCGAGATCGGATAGGGCGGTCTGGCAACGGGGACACCAGTTAATCATGCGCTCCCCGCGGTAGACCAACCCCTTGTCGTACAGACGTACAAAGGCAGTCCGCACAGCCCTGCTCGGACCTTCATCCAGAGTGAAGCACTCCCTGGTCCAATCACAAGAAGCCCCCAAGAGTTGATGCTGGCGTCTGATATCCGCCCGACTCTTGTTTGCCCATTCCCAGGTCAACTTGGTGAAATTCTCTCTGCCTATCTCCTCCTTGGCTTGCCCTTTTCTGGCCAGCTGCTGCTCCACAACTACTTGTGTAGCGATGCCGGCATGGTCAGTCCCCGGTAGCCACAAGGTAGGGTCACCTTTCATCCTATGCCACCTGACCATGATATCCTCCAGGGTTGCGGTCAGAGCATGCCCCAGATGGAGTTCTCCGGTAACATTGGTGGGCGGCATAATAATGACGAAGGGCTTTCTATTGGGGTATATTACAGGAGTGAAATAACCCTGCTTGAGCCAGAAATCATACCACTTCTTCTCTATTCTGCCTGGCTCGTAGGCTTTAGGCATTTCAGGCATAAGCTCCAGACCTATCCCAGTTATCAGCTGCCACCTAGAAGAAATCTGGGTATCTGAACAGATTCAAGGCTTGCTCGGTTGGTGGGACTTGAGCCTTGGTAAAAGCACAACCACCCGGTCCAAGATCATTTCGGCGATCTCCCTCTTGGGCAAGAGAGGCAGATTATCAATCTTGCCCTCTCGGTCAATCACAGTCACTTCGTTAAGGTCGGCCTCAAATCCGCTATCCCTAGAAGTAATATCGTTAGCCACGATAAAGTCGAGTTCCTTTTGCTGCAGTTTCTCCTTAGCATTCTTAACCAGATTACTGCTTTCGGCAGCGAAGCCCACTCTGACGAAGTCTCCTTTGACACTGCCTAAGATATCCTTGGTAAATTCCAACTGCAAGGTTAGGCCTGACTCTCCCTTCTTAATCTTCTCTCTGGCCGTCCTCTTGGGGCGATAATCGGCTACGGCTGCGGCCATAATCAGAGCATCAGCCTGGGGAGCCAGATCCTTTACTGCATGGTACATCTCCTGAGCTGTATTGACCTTGACCACATCAACCCCCACCGGCTCCCGCAACGCACCGGCTACCGTAACCAATGTAACTGTGGCTCCCCGGTCGCGTGCCGCCTCGGCCAAGGCATAGCCCATCTTCCCCGATGACCGATTGCCGATATAGCGAACCGGGTCAATAGGCTCCCGAGTACCACCCGCAGAAATCAAAATGTGACTGCCAGCAAAGTCTCCACCCCTCCCCAATAACTGACAGATGCTCCCCACGATATCACCGATGTCAGCGAGTCGCCCCAGACCTTCTTCACCAGAAGCTAACCGCCCGGTGGCCGGGCCAATAGCGACGAAGCCGCGAGCCTTCAGTTTGGCCAGGTTGTCCTGGGTGACCGGATTACTGTACATATCGGTTTCCATAGCCGGAGCAATAAGCACGGGTGCCCTAGTAGCCAGCACCGTGCAGCACAGCATGTCATCAGCAATGCCAGCAGCCAGCTTGGCAATGATGTTAGCTGTAGCGGGCGCAATGACTACTATATCAGCGGCCTTGGCCAGGGCAACATGTTCAATGCTGAATTCCGAAGTCAGGTCAAACATCTCGGTAACCACGGGACCCCCGGTCAGTGCACGGAAGGTAACAGGTGTCACGAACTGGATGGCTTCTTCCGTCATAACTACGTTCACCATGGCCCCCGCCTGGGTTAGCTGGCTCGCGATCTCTGCGGCCTTGTAGGCAGCAATGCCCCCCGTTACTCCCAGCACTATGGTCTTATTGCCGAGCATTACTACTGCTCCCTATTCATCTCATATATGAGCCGCAATCCGGTTAAGGTCAGATTCGGGTTTATTACATCAATAGCTGCTATCTGTTCAGCAAAGGGATAAGCCTGGCCGCCGGTAGCCACTACTTTGACCTCAGTGCCCAGTTCCTGCTCTATACGCCGGATCATGCCCTCGATAAGGTCGATGTAGCCAAATATGATACCCGACTGCATTGCGGACACAGTATTTCTACCGATAACTTGCCTAGGACGGATTAGTTCTATACGAGGCAGTACAGCAGTGCGGGTAAACAATGCTTCACTTGCAATGTTAATGCCCGGGGCGATGGCACCACCTAGATAGTCACCTTCCTTCGATACAATGTCGAAGGTGGTAGCAGTGCCCAGGTCGATGATTATTAGTGGCTTCCCATAAAGGTTTTGAGCAGCCACGGCATTGACGACACGGTCGGTGCCGGCCTCACGAGGATTATCCAAGCGGATCCTCATACCTGTCTTAACGCCGGCTTCCACCACCAGGGGCTCACTACTAAGATATTTCTCACAGAGTTCCGTGAATGTGTGCAACAACGGTGGCACCACACCACATAACGCTGCTCCAGTGACCTTCGCGCGCGATACTCCTTCTCTCTCCATGAGATTGAACAGTATCCCGCTGTATTCATCTGCAGTGCGATTAATGTCGGTGGCTAGGTTCCAAGTGGCTTTCAGCCTATCCCCATCGAATATGCCAAGCTTGATGTTTGTGTTCCCGATATCAATTGCTAACAACATAGGCGGTTGGTCTTACCTCTACTCCCCCGGTTGCACGGGCTGAGTATACCACTACTAGCTAATCCGTGCTACCACCGAATCCTGGTACGGGAAAACGAGCACTAGTCAGGAGTAGGATCTGTGCCGCTCTCTCGCTGCAAATCCCGTAGTTTCCTGACCATTGCCTGCCAATGCGTGCCCGGCCAGTAGATACGATGGCAGGCAGGACATTGCGTGTAGTGAGTTTGGGTTTGGAATACATGTGTGGGAACCAGATTTTGCACCTCTTCTCTGGTCCGGGGCACTAAAGGTTGGTTGCACTCCAAGCAAAGTGAAAAGGGCTTGAAATTATAGTCCAGCTTCAAAGCTTCGACCACGTCTTTTATCTGGCTTCTAGGCTCATCCTGTTCAACGAGTACGGCTTTGAGTCTGCCACTGGTGACCAGGCGCCTTTTCATGAATTCAGCGTCCTTAGTCAGAACCACCCTATCCTCATCAAGCGCGGTGCTAATCATCCTGTTGTCGTCTTTTTGCTTGAATATTAGAGTATCGTAGCCAATCAGCCTCAGCCAGTGAGCAAGCTTTCCAACATTGTTATCTACGATGAACCTGGCTTCCATAGGTTATCCAGAACAAAGGCAACCGATAAGGCTAAGCAACCCAGAGAGCGTCTATTTTAACATTGACTGCGTCGCTGGGGCAGCCATCACCTGTGCCGGTTCGAGGCGGAATTGGACGGCTAGTCTGAGAACTTCTCTGCTACCTGGGCCGGAGGAACGCCGTTTTCATCCCAACCGCGCCTCTTACGGTACAGAGAAAGAAGCTTCCGAAAGTCTTCCTGGTCGATCACCCGGCCTGCGTTTGGACCTGTAAGAGGGGGGTTAGCCCAAACCTTATAGGGAAGTCTATCGTCTTTGTGATTCATGCCGAGACGACAGTTTATCAGCCTTGTCAGGTCGTATATGTCATTGGAGAGCCCCAAGAGATCGTCAAGGGGCACTTCGTTTCCGGTAACGTATTTGTAGAAGTTCGCATAGTGCTGCTCGCTCAGCCCAAGCTCAATCCAGGGCAACCGGCAGACACCGAGCATGTCAAACAAGGGACGTACTGTCTGGTGATATATCACGATGTCAACCTTTTCGTCGTCAGTCCAGTTCTGGCCCTCTTCCATTTCCTTGGCAACAGTCCAAGCCCGCGTATGATGCGCGCCTATGTCCGAGGTAGCATAGGCCAGACCCATGGAGATGCTCGGTCGGCTGTCGTAGGCTGATTGCTCAAGGCCCTTGACCTGGAGAATGACTTTGTCCATTTCGGGCCATTCCTGGATGATACGACGCGAGCCATCAGCAAGGATATCGCCGACCCCCTCCCGGCTAGCGATTTTCTGTATTAACCCCAAGATGGCATCCTCATCTCCCCAGGCAATCTCCTCGCCATCGAGGTCGCTTAGCGACACAATCCCCTTTTCATATCCTTCTATTGTAGCCGCCACGATGTTACCTGTAGAGATTGTATCTACACCCAGTTCATCACACAATCGCGTTGCAGAGAGTATCGCAGCGAAGTTGTCAAGCCCCAGATTCGATCCCAGCATGGCACAGGTCTCATATTCGGGTCCTTCAACTACCGTACCGGCATATTTCCCACTCTTGACGAGGCAAATATTGCCGCAACACATGGGACAGCCAAAGCATGCACTGTCTCCTATCTTATACTGGTCTACCATTGTCGTGGCGTTGATCTGGTCGTGCCTGGCGAAAACGCTATCCTTGAAATTGTACGCCGGCAAAATGCCCTTCTCATTGGCATAGTCGATGACGTTCATCAGCCCTTGCTGTTGCCAGAGCTTGAAGTACTTGTGCTCCTGCATATACTTGAAAGCCTGGTCGGCCTCGGCTATTAGCCCGGGCAAATCATAAACAGGGAGGTCTGCATGTCCCCGAACAACGATTGCCTTGAGGTTCTTGGCCCCCATGATTGCACCCATGCCGGCCCTGCCAGCATTGCGGCTCCAGTCGGCGTTGACACAGGCAAACCTGACCATATTCTCGCCCCCCAAGCCTATAGTAGCAATATGGACAGCGTGGGTACCCAGCCGCTGCTTAATCAATCCCTCCGCCTCCAGGCAATTTCTTCCTTGCAGTTCAGGCATTGGAAGGATTGTCGTTTCGCCATTGTCAATGAAAAGAACGGATAGTTGCGGTGCCTTGCCTTCAATGGACAGGACATCAATTCCTGTTTGTCGCAACTCGGTACCGAAGCCACCACCCATGGAAGAATCGCCATACAGCCCAGTAGCCGGTGAGATCGATACGAACGAGTTCTTCCCAGAAGAAGGCAGGTAAGTCCCGGTCAGAGGTCCGGCTGCCACGACCAGAATATTCTCAGGGCCAAGGGGGTCTATGGTGAAACCGAGCCTCCTCAGGTTGTCCCATACCAACTTCGCGCCGAAGCCACGCCCTCCTATGTACTTCTCCAAAAAGGCTTCCTCAAGGGTACGCCGCTCAGCAACTCCCTTGCTCAGGTCTACGTGCAGGTGCCGCCTGAAGTAGCCACTCTTTACGCTCATAGCTCCTCTTTCCCCACCTCGGCATAGCGGATGACTTTCTTTTCGCCCTTCTCAAAGAACTCAATTTCCTTCATCTGGGTGTAGCTCAGAACGTTGTTCAGACGTCTGGCTTCGCCCAGGGCAGCCTCCGGTATGAGCCTGAGTGCTCCCGTGGGACACTTCCTGACACACTCCGGGTCTCCCCCGCACATATCACACTTGATGGGCAGATCATAGTCTTCATGTATGTATATTGCTCCAAAAGGACAGGCTTCCACGCATTTGTAGCAGGAAGTGCAATACTCTTTATCCAGTCGCACAACACCATCAAGCCATCGCAGGCTGTCGGTAGGGCACACCTGCGCACATGCGGGAACCTTACACTGGCTGCACACGATGGGCATTCTCACGACCGGCTGGGGGTACGTGGTGAGGATTCTTATGGCCGCCTTCTTGGGATTATTCACTCCGAAATGTCTGGTTGCACATACGAGTTCACAGATTCTGCAACCGGAACACTGCTCAGGGATTACCGTTAGCTTCCTCGACATCGAATGACTCTCGAAATGTTCGTGTAATTATCGTCTCTGGATGGCGATATTGTCAATGACGGCACTCCGGTATTGACATCCTTCCGTAGCTCAATAATAATCTCAGCACAGAGGTCATCGTATGGATGCTATTCCTGAAGAAATAGCTCTGCAACTATGTGCTGAAATCCATGATGAGAATCGTGGAAAGTGGTATAGCTTTGCTCGTCTGCAGTGCTGGGGCTGCATGACCTCTGCAAAAGGGAATCCTGACCGCATGTGCTTGACTAAGCGGGAAGGTTATCGCGGCTGCAGTCTGATCAACAAACGCTACGCCCGGCGGTCCGAAGGCAAAGAGGGCCAGGCACGGTAAGGGAGGCGCATTGTGTCGCTCATACCCCCTTTTGAGATAGGCTTGTGGAACGCCTGGATATTCATGATCTGGCCTTGGGTCGCTACACTCGCGATGCGGCTTGTCGGGCCAGATATATACCGGAGAGCGTCGGGCATGCCTTCTCAAATGAAGGCCGGCCGTCAGTACAGGTTAGTCAGCTATGTATCGATGGGGATAGAGGTTATGGCTCTCGCATACTCTATCTTGCTGCCACTCGAATTGGGCACGGCGTGGTTCTATACCGGTCTGGCCACTTTCTTAGCAGGGCTGGCAGTACTCACGGCTGCTACATTCAGCTTTGCTACGGCACCGATGAATCTACCGATCGGAAAGGGGATATACCGTTATTCCAGGCACCCGATGTATTTGGCGTCATTGTTGATATATCTCAGCGTGGGCATCGCTTCTGCATCCTGGGTCTTCCTGTTGATTTTCGTACTGCAATCGACCTCGATAAGAACCGCAGCAGTTGAAGAGGAACGCTACTGTCTTAAGAAATACGGCGATCCCTATCGGGAGTATATGGAAAAGACCCCTAGATATCTGGGAATGCCCAAATCATAAGAAGAGAAACCTGAATGATACGAATGGAATGCTTCTAAGCGATCGAATTACCGGCCGAAGCATCTAGTTTTGTCGCCACTCCTTTTCTAATGAAGTTGTATATCTCTTCTCCCGTTGCCTCGGAGCCAAAAACACCATCAAACCCTAACTGCATCAATTCAGCGTACTCATCTGGAGGAAACACACCCCCGATTACAAAAACGACTTTATCTTTGATGTTTTTCCTACGAGCAAGATATATCAGATCACTTCCCAACACCAAATGTCCGCCTGATAGGCTGCTGACACCGACAGCCCTCACATCTTCTCGAATAGCAGCTTCGATAATTTCCTCGGGGAAAGCATTGCCGATATAAACCACTTCTACACCGAATTCACGCAACATTTGGGCAACCGTGACCGCTCCTCTCCAATGCACTTCCAATCCAAGTGTAGCGATGACAATCTTGATACTGTCGCTTTGCATACTACATTCTCTCCTCTACCAATTCTCTGGTGGACGCCACAACCCAAATGTTTCCCGAAACACTTGCGCGATTTCTTCTTCTGTTGCACCCGCTCGCGAGGCTTCAACGCAATATGGAAATACGTTTTCGTGCTTTTGACAGGCCTCCCGCAATTCCTGCAACCGCTTTTTGACAGCAGTATTGTCTCTTCGCTGTTTAAGCTCTTCAATCTTCTTCCGTTGCCTCTCTTCCACACCACTTCTATAGCGAAAAACGTCAGGTGCCATCCTATTCCCGTCCAGTTTATGATAATTGTGAGCGACTAGCTTTATCGCCGATTCCGCTTTCATTCTATTCTCGTTATGAGCGTACTCTGTTATCCTTCTATGCAACCAACCTCTGTTGATTGCTTCAACAATACTGCCCATTTGTTCTATTGCATCAATCTCGTCGAGTATCTTTCTCTCCAACTCTTCAGTCAGAGATTCAATATAGAAGGACCCCCCAAGAGGATCAACCACAGCAGATACTGCTGTTTCTTCCTGGATGATCTGCTGCGTCCTGAGAGATACAAGTGAAGCAGCCTCCGTCGGCACTGAATAGGCCTCGTCATATGAACTCACATGTAGGGACTGGGTCCCACCAAGGACGGCAGCTAGTGCCTGATATGCAGCTCTTACGATATTGTTCATCGGTTCTTGACTCGCCAAGCTCAATCCGGAAGTCTGTACGTGACATCTCATCAACATCGCTCTCTCATTATTGGCCGCAAACCTGTGCTTCATGATTCGATACCATAATCTTCTTGCTGCGCGTAGACGGGCGATCTCAACAAAGAAATCGTTGGCAACGTCCCAGAAGAAGCTAATCCTCTCCGCTACCCATTCCGCGCTGTGCCCTCTTGCGACCAACTCCTTGAGCGTCTCAATAGCATTTGCCATCGCTACAGATGTCTCGGTCACAGCCGAAGTCCCAGCTTCCCGCAGGTTATATCCGTTGAAAGTGACACAATTCCATTTCGGGACATGTGTCCTGATGAACGATATATTGTCACATTGAGTCCTGAAACATTCACCGGGGGGGATAAACTCCAGCCCACCGCGTACAACTTCTTCCATGACCATATCATTCTGTACCGACCCCCTGAGATTTTCCCACGCGACCCCTCTTCTTTCGGCCATCACCAAATACATGGCAAACAGTATCGCCGTGTTTGTCGGATAATGCGTGACAAGGGAAACGCTCACCTTGTCTATGGGAACATCTTTGAACAGTAACTCCATGTCGTCCACGGAATCAACCGCAACCCCTCCCATACCAACCTGTCCCCGTGCTCTGGGAGAATCAGAATCGTACTCCTGGATTGTTGGAACGTCGAAAACGATATTCAAACCGGTTGCGCCATTGTCTAACAGAAACCTAACTCTTTCGTTAGTATCTTCTGGACCGGCAAAACCCGAAAGTTGACGAATAGTAAATTCACGTCCACGATACATATCCGAATAAATACCCCTGGTATAAGGATGTTTACCAGGCAGGCCTAGATCTTCACCATAATCCAAGAATTCTGTATCGATTGGACTATAGACTAATCCTCTTGGTAGCTCACTGCCTAATAGTAGATTTGGCTTTATGTGATAGTGTTTTCTGTTTTCAATCGACACAGCAGAATTCTTCCATTCTGCGAATTCCCTGGACAGTCTGTCAACGGTATCTGCATTGTAGACGGGCATGTCTCGCTGACTTTTCAGCCCCTCAGTTACCATCTGTTTGGTTGTTTTATCCTGGCTCATTTTGTACCTCTATAGATTGAATTCGACAAAAAGCAAACGATACGAGCAAAAGTGCCAAATCTCAGTAGTGTGGTTGCATAAACAGGAATGAACTCATTGATAACAATGTCATGTCCAAACCTACCACTATATATGCCGGGTATCCTGGTGCATCCCTCAGTCTCAGTCCCCCGAATATTGCATATGCTTGTAGGTATTATATCACTATCATTTACACATCTAACTTTCAATCAGCTTGATACCTGATACATAGAGTCCCCGGCTTTCAGAGGCAAAACTTCTTGATTTCTGGGGCACCCTTTCTCTTCCGGATGTTACCTAGTGCAGGCTCAAGATTCGAAACCTTCGTGTGTGGTCATCGGGATTTAATACTTTTTAGGGTTTCGGTAGAGCCATAGTATAATGAGGTTGTGACAAAGAGAGAGAAACCACTCTTATTGCTCTTTGACGGTAATGCCCTGATACACCGCGCCTTCCATGCCCTGCCCCCGCTAACCCAACCCCAAACAGGGGAACTGGTGAACGCCGTCTACGGCTTTGCCAGTACCTTGCTCAAGGTATTTGCTGATTTCAAGCCCACCCACTGGGCTGTCGCCTTTGACCGTCCTACTCCGACCTTCAGGCATGATCTGTTCGAGGAATACAAAGCGCAGCGCCCGACCGTGCCCGAGGAATTGAAAAACCAGATCAAGACGGTCCATCAGCTGGTGGAGGCTTTCTGTATTCCCATCTTTGAAATAGACGGCTTCGAGGCTGATGATGTCCTCGGCACCCTGAGCAAGCAGGCTGATGAGCAGGGTATCGAAAGTATCATCGTCACCGGGGACAACGACATGCTGCAGGCTGTTTTGCCGCGCGTAAAGGCCCTGGCTCCCAGACGGACCTTCACGGATACCATACTCTACGACCAGGAAGCAGTAGAGCAAAAATACGGCGTCGAACCCGAACAGCTCGCCGACCTGAAGGCACTGGTCGGCGATGTCTCGGACAATATACCTGGTTTGCCAGGTGTTGGTCCCAAAACAGCCACCAGGCTAATCCAGCAGTACGTCAGCCTCGAAGGGGTCTATGACCATCTTGATGATATAACGCCGAGCAAGCTGCAGGACACCCTGCGCGAATACCGCACCCAGGCTTTCCGGAATAAGGAGCTGTCCGCCCTAGTCAGGGATGTTCCTGTCAAGCTGGACCTGGAAACCTGCCAGGTAAGCCACTATGATCGGAACCAGGTGGCGAAGCTATTCCAGGAGCTTCAGTTCAACAAATTGCTGTCCCGCCTGCCCCAAATACAAGGCGAGGGCACCAAGCCTTCTGCAGTCAATTGCCACACGGTGAACACGGAGACAGCTTTGGAGGACCTCATATTCGAAGTCAAAACGGCAGAGCGACTGGCCATCGAGATCGAAACCACGGGCGAAAAGGCCGGGATGGCCGATCTAGTAGGTGTGGCGATATCACCAGCCCAGGGAAAGGCGTTTTATGTACCGGTGGGGCACCAAGGATTGAATCAACCGCAGCAATTGCCGCTCACCCAGGCCATCGGCCACTTCAAAGCAGTTCTGGAGGATGACAGCATAGGCAAGATTGCCTACAACGGGAAGCACCTGATAGGGGCGCTGGCCGCCCTTGGAATAGAAGTCAGGAATCTGAATTTCGACCCTATGCTCGCTGCCTATCTTCTTGGCGAAAAAGCCCTCGAGCTCAAGGCACTGGCCTTCAACAAACTGGGCACCGAGATAGCAACCCTCGCTGAACTATGTGGCGTCGGGAAAAAACAAACCTTGCTGTCCCTGCTAGACGTGAACCAGACTGCCAACTATGCCTGCGCCAGCGTGAACATCTTTTGGAGCTTGAAGGAGAACCTGGAAACTGAACTGCGTAACCAGGGACTGTGGCACCTGTTCACCGATGTGGAGATGGCTCTGATTCCGGTTTTGGTGGCCATGGAGAGCAATGGCATTCTTCTGGACACCAAACTGCTCCGTGAGATGTCTATGGAACTCGGTCAACAACTCCTGGAATTAGAGAAGGACATCTACCGCAGTGTCGGCCATCAATTCAATATCAATTCCCCACAGCAGCTAGGCAAGGTGCTTTTTGGGGACCTGAATCTACCCCAGTCTCGAAGAACCAAGACCGGTTACTCCACCGAAGCCTCCGTCATGGAGGCACTGAGGGGCACTCATCCTGTAATTGAACTGATACTGAGGTATCGTCAGCTCAGTAAGTTCAAGTCAACCTATGTTGACGCTCTGCCATTGCTGGTTAACCCCAGAACGGGGAGGCTGCACACCAGTTTCAACCAGACGGGTACCGCCACCGGCCGGCTCTCCTCCAGCGACCCGAACCTGCAGAACATTCCGATAAGGGCCGAGGTAGGGAGAAAAATAAGGAGAGCCATCGTCGCTCCGGCCGGGACATACCTTCTGAGCGCCGATTACTCCCAGATCGACCTCAGAGCTCTGGCACATTTGTCTCAAGACCCTGGTCTCATCACATCCTTTGCCCAGGACGAAGATATCCATGCCCTGACTGCCTCCAATATCTTCGGCATCCCGATAGATGAGGTGACCGCCGAGATGCGCCGAAATGCCAAGACGGTCAACTTCGGGATTGTCTATGGGATGAGCGATTACGGGCTGGAGCAGGCTACCAGCTTCAGCCGGGAGGAGGCTTCCCGGTTCATCGCCCTGTATTTTGAGAAATACCCCAAGGTAAAGGAATATCTTGAGGCAACCAAGGAGCAGGCCCGCAAGCTGGGCTATGTGCAAACGGTGCTGGGGAGGAGGCGGTCCATGCCTGAGATTAATTCCTCAAACCGGGTGGTCAGGGAGGCTGCTGAACGCATGGCCATAAATGCCCCGGTACAGGGCAGCTCCGCCGATATCATTAAGGTCGCCATGATAAACTTGCACCAGGAAATACAGAGGCGAAATCTCAGGAGCAAGATGCTGCTACAGGTACACGATGATTTGCTGTTCGAAGTACCCGAGAACGAGCTGGAGGAAATGAAATCCCTGGTTCCTGAGCTTATGATTGGGGCGGTTGAACTCCGTGTCCCCTTGAAAGTGGATACCAAGCTGGGCAGGAACTGGGGGGAGATGGGCTAGATCATCCAGAGGTTGATGCAGGTTCTCGAAACACCAGGGCACCAACGGGGCAGACAGCAACACATTCGGCGCACTCCCCACAACCAGACCTACCCACAGGTTCATCCCCAAAGGTGGTGACTATTCTCCGGAACCCGCGGTGAGCGAAGCCAATGGCTCCTTTGCCCATTTTTTCCTTACATACCCAAACGCATCTGCCACAGAGAACACACTTGTTGGGATCGTAAATGAACAGGGGACTGCTGGAATCCACGGGTAGCTCAGGCAGGATTTTCCTGAACCTTTTTGTGTTGAGCTTCACGCCCAGATGCTTGGCTATCCTCTGAAGTTCGCAAGTACCGGTTCTTGAACAGTGGGCGCAATCTACCGGATGACTGGCCAGGAGCAATTCCAGTGCGGTGCGGGCTATCCTTAATGCGTTCGTCCCTCTGGTATTGACCACCATGCCTTCAGTTACAGGCGTGGTGCAGGCTGTAACCGGCGCATCTCTGCCTTCTATCTCCACAAAACAGATACGGCAAGAGGCAAACGGCTCGCACTTTTCTCTTATGGCGCAGAGGCTAGGTATATAGATTTCATTATCCAGAGCTGCCCACAGGACTTTTTCGCCCGGGGCAGCTCTTACCCTCTTCCCGTCAATTGTTAAAGAAACAGATTTAGCTTTTCCCAGTAGCTTCCCCCTTGTTCTCTCCCCAGGGGACCCAAAATCTGCGGGCAGAACTCATCTTCCCAGACCAGTTCCTTGCTTAGAAGAGTCCCTGTACTTTGCCGGTCTTCGTATCAACGTCCACCCGTCTAAAGGCGGGATCGGAGCTGGTGCCCGGCATCAGGCTGATTGTCCCTGCACAGGGGCACAGGAACTTCGCCCCAGAATAAATCAACACATCACGAATCGGCAGGGTCCATCCCTTGGGTACACCTTTGAGGGTCGGGTCGTGCGTCAGGCTCAGGTGCGTCTTCACCATCATTGTGGCGTATTCGTTGTATTTAGGGTCACTCTCAAACATCTTGGCCTTAGCCTCAGCTTCAGGGCTCCACGCCACTCCCGCAGCTCCATAGACAACTTTGGCAATCTTGTCTACTCGCTCTCGCAGCTTCATGTCCTCCGGGTAAAGGAACTGGAAGTCATTCTTCTCTTCACAGGCTTCCTTAACTGTATCTGCCAGTTCCAGAGCTCCATCGCCGCCCTTGAGCCAGTGCTCGCTAAGCGCACAACGTGCCCCAGCCGCCTCCGCTGCCTTGCGCACCATAGCAATCTCCGCCTCAGTGTCAGTGTGGAACGCGTTGATGCACACTACAGGATTGATACCCGACGTCCTGATGGTGTTGATGTGGTGGAGCATATTAGGAAGGCCTTTCTCCAACAAGCCCAGGTCCTCCTTGGTGTAGGATTCAGGAAGGGGCAGGCCAGCCACTACCTTGGGGCCGCCGCCGTGCATCTTCAGCGCTCTGATGGTAGTAGTTAGGACTGACACATGTGGCTTGAGACCGCTGAGCTGGCATTTTACGTTCCAGAACTTTTCGAACCCAATGTCGGCTGCAAAGCCGCTCTCGGTAACATGGTAATCGAACATTTTCAGCCCGATGCGATCACCGATCACCGAAGACTGTCCCACGGCGATGTTGGCAAAGGGTCCAGCATGCACCAGACAGGGCTGATACTCCGCCGTGCACATCAGGGTGGGATTGATGGTGTTGCGCATCCAGGCAGTCATGGCACCCCCCACCTCCAGGTCCCCCGTAGTAATGGGATTGCCATCCCTGTCGTAAGCTACGGTAATCTCATCCATCCTCTTACGCAGGTCTGCCAGGTCCGTGACAATGGACAGCATGGCCATAAGTTCCGAACTCACGGCGATACCAAACCTGGATTGCATTGTATAGCCGTCCATGCGGCCACCCAGGCCTATCACGATGTTCCTGAGACTCTGTGCGCAGAAGTCCAGGATCCAGCCCATCTCCACCCTGGTAGGATCAACATTCAGCCTGCGCATTCTGCTGCGCTTGGCTAGCTCTTCATCATTGTAGTTGCGCTCGTGCTGCATTCTGGCAGTGAGCGCCACCATGGCCAGGTTATGGGCATTCATTATGTCGTTGATGTCGCCGGTGAGGCCCAGAGAGAATTCAGTCATGGGAATGAGCAGTGCATTGCCACCTCCGGCAGCAGTCCCTTTGATATTCATACTTGGACCACCTGAGGGTTGACGTATGCAACCCCCTACGTTCCAACCTCGCTTGCCCATACCTTCCAGGATCCCCATAGTAGTCGTTGTCTTGCCTTCTCCCAGGGGCGTGGGTGTTATTGCGGTTACCTCGATGTACTTGCCATCAGGTTTGCTCTTTAGACGGTCGATGACCTTCAAGAAGTCGACCCTGCACAGTCGCCCGTAGGGAACGATTTCATCCTTTTGCAGGTTCAGTCTTTCCCGCCAATCATCCGGGGTGGGCATGTTTTCTTCGGCAGCTTCCGAAATCTGCCAGTCCTTTAGTTTTGTCGCATCGTAAGCCATGATAACCTCCTTTCCTGTATATTGTTTTGTTATCTCCTATTTGCCCGCGCGCTCAGCCCTGCGCTCGGCTGCTACCACTGTGTTGACCATAAGCATGGTAATGGTCATCGGACCGACCCCTCCGGGCACGGGAGTAATAGCGCTGGCTTTCTCTTTGACCGTCTCAAACTCCACATCGCCCCGGAGGTCAGGGACCTGCTTGGTGGGGTCCTTCTTGCTTTGCTTCCATCCTACCCGGTTCACCCCGACATCAATAACGACCGCCCCTTCCTTCACCATATCTGCTTTGATGGATTCCGCAACTCCCATTGCGGCAACCAGGATATCTGCCTGCCTAGTGATTTCAGCCATGTTTTTCGTACCAGTGTGGACGACCGTTACAGTAGCATTGGCACGCTTGTTTTTCTGTACCAGCATGGCCATAAGAGGCTTGCCTACTATGTTGCTTCGACCACATATGACAACGTGCTTGCCTTCCGGGGGATTGCCGCTACGAATCATTAGCTCCATGGCACCGTGTGGTGTGCAGGGCATGAAATAGGGGTCTCCTATAAGCATCTTGCCCACATTGACGGGGTGGAATCCGTCCACGTCTTTGGCCGGATCAATGAGATTCAACACTTTGTCCGCATTGATGTGTTTTGGCAATGGCAACTGGACCAATATGCCATCGACGTGCTCTGCCTTGTTCATTTCCTCTACTCTGGAGAGGAGTTCCTCTTCCGAAGCGTTCTCGGGCAAAACGATGGTCTGTGACCACACCCCTATCTCCTCCGCCGCCTTCTCCTTACCCGAGACGTAAGAAACGGACGCAGGATCTTCCCCCACGCGAATCATGACCAACCCTGGTGTTACGCCCCGCCCCTTTAGCTTAGATACCCGCTCCGTCAATTCAGCCCGGATCTCCTTCGCTACTTCGGTTCCAGAGATTATCTTTGCCGTCATCTAAACCTCCTTTCCTGTATGTTAGTTCGCTGACTTTCCAATAGTCTCCGACTTAACGGCACCGAGTCGTGCCGCGATGTCCTTCACCTGGTCGATGACCACAGAGCTTGCATTGCTGAGAGGGAAATTGCCGAGGCCAGCTTCTATTATGGTCTGGTCGTAGGGAATGAAGCCTAAGAATTCAAAATCTGGCATGGCGGCAACAAGATAGTCTTTATCTCGGTCAGTTCGAACCTTGTTGGCCACCACTTTCACGTTTGTCAGGCCTATATCCTTTGCCAGCTCTCTTATCCTGAAGGCCGTCTCCACGCTTGCCTTGCCCGGTTCTACCACCACTATCAACTCGTCCACCGCCTTCGCCGTCGCCCGCCCAAAATGCTCTATCCCAGCCTCCATATCCATCATGACTACCTCGTCCCTCCGTAGGAGTATGTGAGCAACCAGAGCTTCCAGCAAGGCATTTTCGGGACAATAGCAACCTGTCCCACCCTTCTTCAACCGCCCCATCACCATTAATTTGATCCCGCTATGCTCCACCCAATATTTCTCCGGTATATCATCGACTTTGGGATTCAATTTGAAGTACGGCGATGCCTGACCAGGCCGTGCTCCCGTCCTTTCTTCAATGAGGTCTCCCATCTCAGATATGGGAGTTATCCCGTCTGGATGGGGGAAGCCGAGAGAAGCTGCCAGGGTAGCATTGGGATCCGCATCTATGGCCAGAACAGAATAGCCAGACTCGTTGAATATCTTAGAAAGAAGGGAGACCAACATTGTCTTCCCTACCCCACCTTTCCCACTAACAGCAACTTTCATGCCCGGACGGCAGATTCTATCCTATCTCAAGAATACAAGTCAACCTGCACTCAAAAACAGAATAAGTAGTATGAGAGGTTGTTTGCTGGAAAACATTCATTTTGTTGCTGGTTATCATTGCGCATTGCCATTCTGCATTGCTACAATTGATTTCAAACATGGTTCCCTGTGCTTGAGATGTATGAGCTGAACATAGCCAGATAACCGTGGAGCTCGCTGAGCTTACCAGGGAAGAGGTTCATTTTGATCATCGTAGGCGAGAAGATCAACACCAGCCGAAAGAGTGTTGAGGATGCGGTCAGGAACCGGGATGCCGCGTTCATTGCCGGGCTGGCCCGCGAGCAGGCTGAGGCTGGGGCTCACTATATCGACGTCAACGCGGGCACTTTCCTCGAGGAGGAGCTTGACTGCCTGTGCTGGCTGACAGAGACGGTACAAAAGGAGGTGGCCCTGCCCTTGTGCCTGGACAGCCCCAATGCCGAGGCCCTGTCCGAAGCAATGAAGGTCCACAAGGGTGAGCCGCTCGTCAATTCTATCTCCCTGGAAGAGGACCGACTTCGCCTGCTCCTGCCGGTGATCACCCGTCAGCCCTGCTCCGTGGTCGCCCTCTGCATGGCCAGAACCGCGATGCCCATCACTACAGAGGAAAGGGTCGAGGTCGGCTCCGAACTTGTTACGAAACTCACCAGCGAAGGCTTTCCCCGCGAGAAGATTTATGTAGACCCGCTCATACACCCCGTTTCTGTGAACACTAACATGGGAATTGCCGCCCTCGGGGCAATCAGAAGAATAATGGACGATTTTCCGGGCGTAAATACCATCTGCGGCCTTTCCAACATTTCTTTCGGCCTGCCGGAACGCCGTCTAACTAACCGCAACTTCCTGGCTCTTTGCATTGGCTATGGGCTGTCTGCGGTTATTCTGGATCCAACCGATAGACAACTCATGGCCACGCTGCTAACGGTGCAAATGCTCCTCGGCCGAGACGAATACTGCGCAGACTTCATCGATGCCTACCAGAGTGGACGTATCAGTGCATGAGAATCATGCAGGCCATAACTTAAAGAACGAGTGCAAGGAGGTTGTAAAATGAGCGATTTCAAGGCCTTATCTGAAGCTATTAGTAAGGGCGACATCAATACAGCAGTATCGGAGACGCGGCAGGCGTTGGATGCAGGCACAAGTGCTCAAGATATCCTCGACAACGGGCTTATTGCTACCATGAATGAGGTGGGCGACAGATTTTCCAGCGGCCTGATATTTGTCCCTCAGATGTTGCGCTCGGCCAAGGCAATGCAAGAATGCACCAAGCTGCTCAAGCCATACTTTCAGGAAGGCGACGTCGTCTCCAAGGGAAAGGTACTGATGGGTACCGTCAGGGGCGATTTGCATGATATCGGCAAGAACTTGGTTTCCATGATGATGGAGGGTGCCGGATTCACCATCGTAGACCTGGGAGTAGATGTCCCTCCGGAACATTTCGTTGAGAAAACGAAAGAAGTGAAACCGGACATCGTAGGTATGTCAGCGCTGCTTTCCACCACCATGCCGGCTATGGCCGATACTGTTGATGCTCTCCAGGCAGCTGGAATCAGGAAGAAGGTCAAGATAATGATCGGAGGGGCTCCGGTTACGGAAAAGTATGCCCAGAAAATCGGGGCCGACTCTTACGCATCCGATGCCGGCTCCGCTGTGACCAGGGCCAAGGAGCTACTGGGCATTTCATGAGCGAAATCCAAGGAGTTCAATATGAAACGATCGGAAACGACCACCTTTCAACCTCGGATGAAAGTCCTGAACGCTGAACAAGCATGGGCAATCCACAGAGCCGCATTAGAGATTCTGGAAAAGACCGGCTTCAAGATGGAGCATCCTGGTGCGCTGAGAATGCTCGTTGACGCCGGGGCCAAGGTTACTGATAGTGACTGGGTCAAGCTCCCTGTCCACGCAGTGGAAGAAGCTATGAAATCAGCCCCTCGCCAAATTGATCTCTATGACCAGCACGGAAATCTGGCCATGGTACTGGCGAACGGTAATTCATACTACGGCACTGGTTCTGACGCCACATTCACCCTGGACCTGGAGACCGGCCAGCGTCGTAGAACGGTCCTGAAAGACGTAGCCAATTTTGCCCGGCTGGTGGACGCACTGGAGAATATGTCGTTTGCCATGTCCATGGCCAACCCGGAAGACGTCCCCGTGGAAGATATCTATGTCTATGTTTTTGCTGAGATGGTTAGAAATACCAGTAAGCCAATTGTATTTATCGCCGACCGCGGGAAAGACATCGCCAGGATATACGAGATTGCTTGCCACGTAGCGTCAGGTGAAGAGAAGCTGCAGCAGAAGCCGTTTCTGCTGAACTACTCGGAGGCCATTAGTCCCTTACGCTTCCCACAAAACGTCATGGAGAAACTTATCTTCTGTGCTGAGCATAGGATACCCATCTGTCTTCCCTCTGGCTCAAATGCTGGCGGGGGGGCACCGGTTACCCTTGCCGGGGCTCTGGCAATGGGGATTGCTGAAAACCTGGTCGGCCTCACTGTGCACCAGTTAGCCGGCAAAGGCGCTCCCTTCTTGTTCGGCCCCAATGTCAGTGTCCTTGATATGAAATCCACCATCGTCTCCTACGGCTGCCCCGAATGGAGTCTCACCCAGGCGGCGCTTGCCGATATGCGGGATGAAATCTACGGACTTCCCATATGGGCATTCGCCGGCGCTTCGGATGCCAAGGCCCTGGACGCCCAGGCCGGAGCTGAGGCCATGTTCTCCATCATCACTGGCATGTTGTCTGGAGCTAACCTCATTCACGATGTGGGTTTCCTCGAATACGGCAATACCTCTTCGCTCGAGATGGTCACCATGGCCGATGAGCTGGTGGCGATGAGTCGCTTCTTCACCCGGGGGATTCCGGTCGATGAGGCAACGTTGGCGGTTGAAGCAATACGGAGGGTGGCCACCGGTGGTCCCGGTTCTATCTTTCTCATGGATGACCATACGTTTGAACACTTTATGGAGGCCCAGTTCCTGCCAAGACTCCTGGACCGCTCCCGGTACGATTCGTGGAAACAAGCAGGGGCTACCGACCTCTATCAACGCTGCAACGCAGAGGCCAGAAGGATAATTTCGGGACACAAAGGGGCGGCCAAGTCGGCGGAAGTCCTCGATAGAATCGAGGAAATCGTTCGAGCAAAATGAGGAGTTCGACGATGCAAGTGCAACTGCCTTACTACCGACCACTGGCATCTGCGGATGTAGAACAGATCGACCAGACAGGACGCCGGATCCTGGAGCGCATCGGCATCAGAATCAGTGACAGTGATTTCCTGGGTGCGTTGAAGAAGGCAGGAGCTCAGGTCGATTACGAGAAACAGCGGGTACGATTCAGTGGGGACGGGCTCGACGAGATTCTCAGTCGCGCTCCATCTCGTTTCACCCTCTATTCCCGAAACGGCAAGAACAACCTCGACTTGGGGGAAGGCAGGGTCTACTTCGCAAACGGGGGACGGGTCTTTCGTATCCTCGATAGTGGGACGGGCCTCTACCGCCTTACCGAGTTGAGGGATGTGGCAAACACGGCCACCCTGGTCGAGCACCTGGACCACATTCGTTTGTACGTCATCGCTTGCCAGGTTCACGGTTTGGCACCTCATAACTACCATTGGAACGATTTTTGTCAGGCATTCAACCATACCACCAAGCATGTGATGGGAGGCTGTGGCAATCTGAAGGGCGCCAGACAGATGTGGAGACTGGCCAGCTTGATTGCTGGAGGAGAGGACAGACTCAAAGAAAAGCCCTTCGTTTCCGTAATCACCAACCCGATAAGCCCGCTGACCATCGAGCTGAACACATTAGAAATTCTCAATTTTTGCGCCACACGAGGCATTCCCGTCATCTGTGCCCCGGCACCTATCGCCGGAGCTACCTCACCAGCCACCTTGGCCGGTACGCTTGCGCAGCTGCACGCCGAGGCACTGGCGGGAGTGGCCATAACCCAGGTGCTGAGTCCGGGAGCCAAAGTAGTGTACAGTGCCGTGCCCATGACCATGGATTTGCGAAGAATGGAATTGGCCTTGGGCTCGGTGGAGACGGCAATGATGAACAGCGCCGCAGTCCAACTGGCAAGGCTCTATGGTCTGCCTGCCTATGCCTCGGGAGGCCTTACCGAAGCCAAAAGGGCCGACATACAGGCGGGGGTTGAGAAAACCACATCTCTTCTGGCAGTGGCCATGGCTGGAGCAGACTGTGTTCGTCTGGCGGCGGGAATGCTGGACTCCGGAAACTCCATTTCCTACGAACAGTACGCCATCGATAATGAAATCATCGGCATGGTCGACAGACTATTGGCAGGTATCAAGGTTAGCGAAGAGAAACTGGGTTTCGATGTAATCGAGAGGGTCGGTCCGGGCGGAAACTATGTGATGGAAGACCACACCGTCGAGCATATGATGGACGAGTTCTTCTACCCCAACCTGGGTGTGCGCTGTAACTTCGATGTATGGGAGGAAAGAGGTCGCCCGGATATGTTAAGCCGTGCCACTGATATGGTTCAGAGTATCCTGAGCGAGAATGAACAAGGTATTCTTGACCCAGATCTGATTGCTCAGATAGCAAGACCGAATCCTGGTGTACACAATGCCTGATAGGGCTTCGTCCAGCAGGGCAGCAAAAATCACGCGGATCATAGCCTGTGCAGTCTTTAAACCGGCTCTAGAAAGTCTTGGATTGCAGGATACATATCCTAACCTGCGTATAACCTATCTGCCATCCCATCTCCATTTGAAGCCACCTGAACTGGAGAATTGCCTGGAGAAAGCACTTACGTCCGCAAGAGAAGCCGGCGAATGGGTCATATGCCTCTACGGCCAGTGTTTCCCTGAAATCGATGATTTCTGTCAACAAAGACAAGTGTCTAAGGTAGCAGGCCAACATTGCTATGAAATGCTGCTTGGCAGGGAGCGGTTCCAGCAGCTTACTGATGAAGTAGCGGGGACCTATTTTGTTGAGAGAGATTTCCTCCTGAACTTCGAAGAGTATTGCGTGGAACCTCTGGAACTCAAAGACGAGGAAATGAAGAGATACTGTTTCGGGCAGTATCAAAGACTGCTCTATGTGCGACAACCATCAGATCCGGACCTTGTTCCGCGAGCCAAAGAATTGGCTGAGTTCCTAGGGCTGTCCATGGAAGTTTGCGATGCAGATTATTCGCACTTAGAAGAGATACTGACGGCGGTACTTTAGTCTAGTGCATGTGCAATCCAGACATGAGGCCAACACAGATTCCAGAGATTTGCAGTTTGGTGTATATTAAGATATGGCTCGCATCTCAAAGCTGAATAGGGTCTTGAGTCCAACAGCCGACGTGCAGCGCCCAGTCGGCAGAAAACCAAACAACAGGAAACGCAGGGTAAGGTATGTCTGGCTCCATATCCTGCCTGACGATCAATGGTTTCGTGTTCCCCGAGGGCAGACTATCTGGGATGCTTTGCAGCCCACCGATATGGAACTGGATGGTGAATGTGGTGGGCTGGGACACTGTGGCAAATGCAAGGTGAAAGTCCTCTCGGAGCCACAAGAACCCACCGATGAAGAAAGGGCCTTGCTCGGCGAAGACGAATTGGAACAAGGGGTGCGCCTTGCCTGTCGCACCAGGGTAAATCAAGACCTGACAATCTCCATTGGCGAAGGAGAGGCCGCCACAGAATATGTCAACATCCTTACCACCAGCCATATATCCGCTGACAGATATATACCGGTGTCCCAGCTCGAGCCGCTGGTAGAAAAGCGCCTCGTTTCAGTGCCCTTCAGCCTTGAGAATGAAAGACTCTCGAACCTGGACCTAATCAAACTGGGGCTGGGCCCCGAGTACGAAGATCTGCGAGCATCGCTTCATTGTCTTCGCACGCTGTCCGAGAGCGTAGGAGAAACCCGGTTCCGAGGCGTGGCTGCGCTTCACGACCACTGCCTGATGGACTGGCAGCACGATGAACGCGTACACCACAAGTACGGGCTGGTCTTTGATCTGGGCACCAGTACACTGGTAGGCAAGCTCCTAAGCCTGGTGGAGGGAAACGAAGTCGCTGTTAGTTCTTGCCTCAACAGCCAGAAGAGGCATGGCCCGGACTTGATCAGCCGTCTTCAATACTGCCAGGAGCAGCCAAAAGGCGTGAACAGGCTGCAATCTCTGCTTGTCAAGGATTTGAACCAGATTACGGAAAACCTGTTAACAACAGCCGGTCTCGAACCGGAAGACATCCTGGTGGCCGTTGCTGCAGGCAATACGACCATGCAGCATCTTCTCCTCGGCTTGTCCCCGGTCGGGATTGCCCAGGCCCCTTTCTCTCCTGTTTTGACCAGCGGGTTGGTGGTGAACGCTGCGGATGTAGGTCTTCAACTACATCCGGCATCGTTACTCTATTCCTTGCCCATGAAATCCGGGTATATCGGAGGGGACTTGCTTGCCTTCATCATTGCTTCCGGGGTTGCCCAGCAGCAGGATGAAATCATATTGGGGCTGGACCTCGGCACCAATGGAGAGGTCTTCCTGGGCAATGGCGAACGACTGTTGACCTGCTCTGCCGCGGCCGGCCCTGCTCTGGAAGGAGCGAGAATTACTAATGGCATGATCGCCAAGACGGGTGCGATCGACGGCCTCAGTTGGGAAGACGGCCAGCTTCGCTATCGCGTTATCGGGAATGTCCAGCCTGAAGGTATCTGCGGCAGTGGATTGGTCGACCTGGTAGCGGTGCTATTGCACTGCGGCATCATTGACAGGGATGGGTTGATCCGTCGTTCCCGCCGACGGGCAGCTCGGGACCTGAATCCGAGGGTAGTCTCCCGCTCTGGAGTCAGTAGCTTCCTCGTCGCTTCTGCCGAGGAGAGCTCTCATCAGAAGCCAATTTATCTTACTCAGAAAGATGTTCGCGAATTCCAGCTGGCCAAAGGAGCTCTTGCCGCCGGTATCAAAACCTTGATGGATGACCTGGGTTTTCAAGTAGCGGACATTGATCATGTCTACCTCGCTGGCGCGCTGGGGAACTACATTGACCGCTACAGCGCTCTACGTACCGGCCTCATCCCTGCGGTCGATCCTGAAATTGTCATGTCATTGGGGAATGCCGCCAGTACGGGGGCTGCTATGGTCCTCCTGATGAAGAGTTACTGGCAGGTAGCGGCCCAGCTTGGTGGATTCATAGAACACGTGGAGCTTTCCTGCCGTTCCGACTTCAACCAGTATTTTATCGAGCATATGAGTTTCCCTGAGCAGAATCTCTGGTGAAGTACCAATGAAATTCGAGGACTATCGAACCCAATCACACTACGACGAATATTTCGAGGCCGAGGGCGTACCACGGCCTTCCATATTGCCATTCATTCGCAGGATAAATCAGCTATCGGACAAGAAAATACTGCGTTGGAAAAGGGCCGCAGAATCTGCTCTGCTTCAGGCCGGCATAACGTTTGCCTTGTACGGAGAACAGGAAGGGCAGATTGACCGTATCTTCCCATTTGATATCATCCCGCGGATCATCGACTCGCAAGACTGGAATGTCATCGAACCTGGTTTGAAGCAGAGGATTTATGTCCTCAATCAGTTCATCGACGATATCTACAACGAGCAGAAGATACTCCAGGACAACATTATCCCCGGAGAAATCATTATGTCTGCAAAATCTTACCGTCAGCAGTGCGCTGGCTTTCATCCCCCAAAGAGTATCTGGTGCCATATCACCGGTACGGATATCGTCCGGGACTCCACCGGTCAACTCTATGTCCTTGAAGATAACCTGCGGTGTCCTTCAGGAGTTTCATACGCACTGGAAGACCGTGAGGTTCTTAAGCGTACGTTCCCCAGGGTATTCGAGACGATGAGGGTCTACCCGATCGATGATTATCCGAACAAGCTCTATGAAATGCTGAGCTACCTGGCCCCCACAAACGTCGATTCGCCGACCATTGTCGTGCTCACTCCCGGCATCTTCAACTCAGCCTATTTCGAACACTCTTTTCTGGCACGCCAGATGGGAGTACAACTCGTCGAGGGACGAGACCTCGTCGTGGTGGACGGATTCGTCTGTATGAAGACAATATATGGCTTGAAGCAGGTGGATGTCATCTACCGCCGAATCGATGACGATTTCATTGACCCACTTAGTTTCCGGGAGGATTCAATGCTGGGAATCCCCGGAATCATGGATGTATACCGCAGCGGTCGCGTCGCGATCGCCAACAGTCCGGGCACGGGCGTTGCCGACGACAAGGCAATCTATGCCTATGTGCCACAGATGACCAAATACTACTTGGACGAAGATATGATACTACCTAATGTACCTACCTATCTGTGTTGGGATGAGAAGCAGCGAAAACATGTTATTGGCAATATCGACAAACTGGTGGTCAAAGCCGTCAACGAATCTGGCGGGTACGGGATGCTCGTCGGCCCACATTCCACCGAGAGACAACAGGCTGAGTTTATCGACAAGATAAACGCTAATCCCCGGAATTATATCGCTCAGCCGACATTGGATTTGAGCTGTGTCCCGACCGTTGTTGATAATCACTACGAGCCCCGACACGTCGATTTTCGCCCTTACATCCTGTACGGTCAGGATATCTGGGTGATGCCCGGCGGACTGACCAGGGTGGCGCTTCCCAAAGGATCGCTCGTGGTCAACTCTTCCCAAGGAGGCGGCAGCAAAGATACCTGGGTACTCCAGGCCACTGAGCAGAAGCGTGTGTCGCCGCGAACCTCGTCTAAGCGTCTGGATAATCGGTGATGTGAATGCTGAGCAGAGTTGCTGAATCCATTTTTTGGATGTCGCGATATGTCGAGAGAGCAGAGAACATCGCTCGGTTTATCGACGTCAATCTCAGGTTGGTCCTTGATACCCCGATGGATATCAACCTGCAGTGGGAGCCCCTAGTTCAAATCACCGCCGACGAAGAACTCTTCTCCAGCCAATACAGCAGCCCGAACCAGAAGAATGTGCTCAACTTCCTCATTTTCAATGTCAAGAATCCAAACTCAATCACCTCCTGTGTCAGCAGGGCAAGGGACAACGCTCGTACGGTGCGTGAAGTAATTACAGCTGAGATGTGGCTATGTATCAACGAGTTCTACCTATTTCTGCTCAGTCCCCGGTGCCGCACCGAGGCGTTCTCGAGCCCAAATACCTTCTTGACGAAGGTTAAGAACTACAGTCAATTGTTGATCGGACTGGCCGAAAGCACCATGGTGCATAACGAAGGCTGGCACTTCATCCGAATGGGCCATCTTCTGGAGAGAGCAGACAAGACTTCCAGAAGCCTGGATATGAAGTACTTTATTGTCCTCCCTGAAGTCGATTACGTGGGGACAGCCTACGATACACTGCAGTGGGCTGCCCTCTTAAAGTCGGTTAGCGCGCTCGACGTGTACCGCAAGCAATACCACCGGATAACTCCCTCCAATATCGTTCGGTTTCTCTTCTTCCAACCAGATTTCCCCCGGTCGGTTAAATACTGCCTCAGGGAATGCGATGCATCGTTACATGAGGTCACCATGACTCCACCCGGAAGTTACTCGAACCCGGCAGAACGACAATTGGGAATACTGCGGGCAGAGATCGAATACGCCGACGTCAACGAGATTGTCCAGGTTGGCCTCCACGAATACATAGACACTTTCCAACTGAAGCTCAACAGGGTAGGCGATACCATTATGAGCTCGCTTTTCATGGTGCGGCCTTCTGAATCTGAAACCATGGGGAGGAGAACAAGATGACATTTTGCATCGGCATCAAGGTAGCACAGGGACTGGTTGGTCTTTCCGACACTCGGGTGACCAGCGGCACAGAATATTCCAGTGCCCCCAAGACTACAGTTATAGAGAGGAAACGTCACTCAATGTTCATCATGACCAGCGGTCTCCGCTCCGCGAGAGACAAAGCTCTGACATACTTCAATGAATTGCTGGAGGCGGAGGACAAATACTTCAGTCGGTTGTATATTGCGGTCAACAAGTTCGCCGAGCAGGTACGCCGTGTCAAGAACGAGGATCAGCAGGCGCTGGAAGAGGGTGGTTATGCTTTTGACCTGACGTGCATCATCGGCGGCCAGTTCGAAGAGGATACGGAGCACAAGCTATACATGCTATATCCGGAAGGCAATTGGGTTGAGGCTGCCGAAGATAGTCCCTACTATGTCATCGGTGCACCTGCCTATGGTAAGCCTATACTCCGGCGAGTCCTTACATACCAGTCGAGCCTGGAAATTGCCCTCAAACTGGTCTTTCTGGCCTTCGATTCGACCCGTATTGCATCCAATGACGTCGGCTACCCCGTCGATGTCGTTTACTACGAGAAGGATTCCTACTCTCTCACTACGAAGCGGCTGGAAGCTAAGGACCTTCGGCCCATCAGTAACTGGTGGCAGAATGTACTGAAGCGCGGAGTCTCTCAGATGCCCTCGGATTGGATACGCTCCATAATTCATTGACGCTATGCACTTGAAGGTAGAACATTCGATCTGCTACTGCTACTCGAGACCGATAGCACTCGACGCGCAACATATTCGCCTCAGACCGCGCGCCGATACCAGGCAGCAGGTCCTTCGTTTTGAACTGGACATAAGGCCACCCCCCTCTTTCTTGACGAACCATACCGACAGTGAAGACAACCCGGTGACCACCGCCTGGTTCCAGGGAAACCACCGGAGCTTGGAGTTTGTAGCGCAGTTCGAAGTCCACACATCTGACAGCAACCCCTTCGATTTTGTCTTCACAGAACCGGCCATGACCCGCTTGCCCGCTGCCTATCAGGAACCGGACAGGTCGTTGCTTGATATGTACCTCATCATTCAGCAAGAGGCCTCAGCAAAGCTCGAGGACTTCCTGAAACCAGCTCTCATTGAGGTCAGATATGAAACGATTCCATTTCTCAACCGTCTGACTACGCACATCTTCAGCAGTCTGAAACGGGAGAATAGAAAGTATGGCAACCCCCGGGCACCTGAAGAGACACTTCAAGAAGGAAAGGGTGCCTGTCGCGACTATGCCTGGCTCTATGTCGTAGCCTGTCGTTCTCTCGGTCTAGCGGCACGTTTTGTCAGTGGCTATCACGTTCCTTTTAGTTCGCAAGAGGAACCAGAGTTGCATTCCTGGGCCGAAGTGTTCCTGCCGGGAGCCGGCTGGATCGGGTTTGATCCCAGCCTGGGGCTGGCTGTGGCCAATCGCCATATCGCTTTGACTGCTTCCTACGATCCTATCCGTACGGCCCCCTCCAGTGGTATGTTCTGGGGAAAAGACGTTAGATCTAGGCTGGATGCCAACATCACAATCAGTTCGTTGGAACAATTTCAACAGCAGTGACCGCCTGTCAGAAACTGACAACGGGCTGCTGCTCACAGCGGAGAGAGCGATGATTTCGTACCGTGTTACGGGGCCGCAACTGCAACACGGCAGACAGTGTCTGTAGCACTATCGTGCGTTCCCCACTATGTGTTGATACGCCTCGTCGCGCATGCCAAACATGCGTGGTTTGCCCGCAGAAAGCAACGGTGATAACATGGGCCAGGGCGTAAAGTCACGCGATCCAGCACTGATATTTGCTTTTCGATGGAGGGCCATATGCCATACGAATATGAAATAAATGAACTAGCCAAGGAAGAATCCTGGCGAATGTTTCGAATAATAGGCGAGTTCGTAGAGGGCTTCGATAACCTCTCTACCGTCGAGCCAGCGGTGACCATATACGGCTCGTCCAGATTAGCAGTAAATGACAAACTATATGGGGAAATGGAAGAAATAGCCTATCAGCTCGGACGGTTGGGCTTCTCAATCATAACCGGCGGCGGACCGGGCGTAATGGAGGCAGCCAACAAGGGCGCAGTGAGAGCGGGAGTTACGTCAGTCGGCTTGAATGTCTCCCTTCCTGAAGAACAGGTCTGCAATGCCTACGCCACAAGGTCTATAACATTCAATCACTTCTTCACACGCAAGGTCATGCTGGTGAAATATGCCGTTGCCTTCATCATTATGCCGGGCGGACTGGGCACCCTCGACGAACTGACTGAGGTGTTAACTCTGATGCAGACTCACAAGATAAAGCCCTTCCCCGTAATATTGTTCGACAGCGGATTCTGGAAAGGTCTCATGGACTGGCTGCGGAGCTCGGTCCTATCCAGGAAGTATATCTCCGAGCAAGATTTTGACCTGCTCAGGGTGCTGGATCGCCCTGATGAGGTGGTTGAGGCTATCCGGCGGTGGCATGCCAGGCATGAGGTTATCGGCAGGAAGGCTCTGCTTGAGTGATTACCGGTCCGCTTTGCCAACTCAAGCGGTTGGCGGTAGCTACTACTCCGACTTAAGGCTAGTAATGCAGCCATCATGGAACAAGGAGGGGTGAGTGCCAATATTGAGCAGTTGTGCGAGACTTGATAAAATCGTGCAGGATTTGAGGAATGACACAGGGCGCTGCTTCTTATCTCAGTACTCATAGACGTTTCTGGGAGATAGACCTGGTACGTACTATCGCTTTACTAGGCCTGCTATTCTTCCATACACGGGAATTGCTGTATTATTTTGACCTCGTTGTCGAGCCTCTACGCACTGGGATCTGGTTCTGGCTCAGAGCAGTGAACTGTGGACTCTTCGTTTTCCCCGCCGGGATGGCCCTCACAATCAGCTATTCAAGAGGGAAGAAAATGTCGGGCTTCGTGCGCAGAGGCCTGATGCTGTTTGGATTGGGCATGGTGCTTACTGTGCTTTCGTTGCTGGTCGTCCCGGAACAATATGTCCGATTCGGCATACTCCACTTCTTCGGGGTTGCGTTCATTCTTGTACCTTTCTTTATAAGATTCCGCTACATCAATTTGATAATTGCGGTCGTCGTGATGGCAATAGGGCTTTATCTGATAGTGGAGCACATCTACATCGACTCACCCTGGCTGCTCTGGCTGGCGCCATACAGCTTCAGGTCGCTGGACTACTGGCCATTAGTGCCGTCTTTTGGCATATTCCTTCTGGGGATGTTCTTCGGCAAGATTCTATACCCACAGGGGAATAGAAGATATGGCATTCGTGAATTGAGGAACCCTGTGGTCTCAGGAGTGATGTTGCTGGGAAGACATCCGCTGGTGATATACTTGGCTCACCTGCCGGTACTTATCGGAATCATCCTTGCTCTGTTCCCTGATAGGATACTCCCTCAAATCCAACAAGCTCTCTCTTATCTTCCATTCTAGACATAGCGTAGAGTTACACCGGGGGGCTAGTAGTTAGTGAAAAAGATCATCATCGCGTACATACCAAAGTGGATGATGAAGCTGGGTAGGAACGACCTTGTCCTATATGCTATGTAGCCAAAGATGAAGCCGCCGGGGATGCAGGCCAGCGTCTCCAAGAAAGGCTTGCCAAAATGAAGCAACACGAAAGGAATGGTTTGCACAAAGATGGCACTCCTGCCTATCGATTTTTCCAGGCCAAACAGCATATATCCGCGGAACAAGAATTCCCACGAAAACATAAATAGTGCGACTTCGACCAGCAGGTTGAACCAGTCTATGACGTCAATGTGGTAGTAAGAGCGGAACTCGGGCAGGTCCCCGACCAAGTACAGAATCAGTGCCATTACGGCGAGGTAACCCGTGGTCAGAACCAGCGCCAGTTTCCAGCGGCCGATGCGGATGCCGTAGTCCCAGGGCATATCCCGAAAAATCAGCAAGCCCGCCACCAGTGGGACAGCCAGATAATAGACGAGTTCGGTTGCTTCAGGGAAATCGATATCCAAGGAATAGTAGCGCCTCAGGACCAATACCAGCGTGGATATGCCCACCACCGCAATAAGGTTCAGGTCATAGCCACGTACCACCCTCTGCTTGATGTATTTCTGCATCTTGATGGCAGCGGATTATGTTCTCTACTAGCTTAGCGGTTCAAATGCCTTCCAGCGGCAGTAGTGTACCACAAACGACTACCCAGGCAATGAATTCCGGTCGCGACCTGTTCAAATAGCCTGCCAGGTTTTCACTAGGGATTGCGGGGTCGCAATAGCATAGTGCCTCCACGATTCAGCATGACCCACTTCACTACCACGCAACAACACAGAGACGGATAGGAAGTGAGTAAGGTCAGAACTGCACCAATCTCCTAGTAAGTAAGAACAGCCATCAGCACGTGGATGCCAATATGTATGACAAAACAAGGCAAGAACGATCTCGTCTTGTATGCTATATAGCCCAGAATGAATCCCTGGGGGATGCAGGCCAGCGTCTCCAAAAAGGGCTTGCCAAAATGAAGCAACACGAAAGGAATGGTCTGCACAAAGATGGCACTCCTGCCTATCGATTTTTCCAGACCAAACAGCATATATCCGCGGAATATGAATTCCCAGGCAAACATGTACAATGTCCATTTGAGTAGCCACGCAGGCCAGTCTACAGAGTCCATATGGTAGTAAGAGTAGAAGTCCGGCCTTCTGCTGGCCCAATAGATAATCAGTGACATGACAGCAAGGGCAGCTGTAGTCAGGATTATCGCCAGTTTCCAGCGGCCAATGCGGATGCCATAATCCTGGGGCTTGTCCCGAAAAAGCAGCCAGCCCGCCGTCAGCGGGACTAGTAGGTAGTAAAAAAGCTGCGTTGCCGCTGGGAAATCGACGTCTAATGGATAGTAGCGCTGCAGGATCAGCACCAGCGTGGATATGCCCACCACCGCAATAAGGTTCAGGTCATAGCCACGTACCACCCTCTGCTTGATGTATTTACCCATTGCCACGAATTACTTTTGCTCAACCCGAAGGTTCGGACTCGCGCCACCGGCACTAGTGTAACACAAACCACTATTCAGACAATGCATTCGGGGGACGGCAGATCCAAACAGCAGGTTAGGTTTCATCTCTATGGAACACATTGAACTCTCCTGCCGACACAATTTCAACGAGTACTTCGTCGAGCACCCAGACTCTCCGAAGGAGAATGAGCGGTGGCAGGAGTTGCCTGGAAGAGATTCACCTCAGACTGGTGGCGAGAAACACCACATTATCGGCAGCGGCTATTTGTAGCGGGCCGCTTGAGCACTTGTTCGCAATGGTCAATCACCATCTCAAAGTCACTGGCAATGGAGACACTCATCAACTAGCTCCTTGCTCTGTAGTTCCTCATGGTGCGATTGATCTGTCAGGCTTTCATGGCGCCTCTTGAGTTGCCTGACAGTGTAATCAACTACGGCCGGAGGAAAAACATTGTCCCTCTCATATATCTCACGATCCCTCAGCAGATTCTCCGCCGATTCCCAGCATGACCCGGGTAGCCGGGGCAAAGCCTCCCGCGCGGCACCATTTTGTGGCGAGAATATGTCTCCTTCCACGTAGAGCCCATCAGCGAACTCTAATGCGTCTTCCGTTTCCAATCCATATCGGGTAGCCACGGTAAGACCGGCCAACAGAAGATGGACATTGGCCGAACCATCAGGACAGCGGAACTCTACCGTCTGACTGTCCATGAACCGTGGCGGTTCTCCCCTCTCCCGAGGGTTGGCATCCCGGACCATATTGCTGGCGTTTGACTGTCCCAGGGGGACCCTTACCAGTACTGATCGGTTCCTGTTCCCCCAGCACAAAGTCGTAGGCGCTTCCTGATGAGGAACGATCCTCAGATAAGAAGCAGGAGTGGTATTACCAAAGGCAGTCAGCGATGGGGCTAGCATCAGATAGCCGGCAATAGCCTTCCTGGCAATATCGCTGAGCCGGCCGTCTTCAATCATCATATTTCTCTCATTCTGGATCAACCTAGCATGAACATGAAGCCCGTTGCCGGCGTGGCCGGCCAGTACCTTGGGGAAAAAACTAACCGTAACCCCATACTTGTATCCCACCATTCTCAATATCCATCGAGCAATGACAATTTGATCGGCAGCATCTTCAACGGGCACGGGCAGGAATTCTATTTCATGTTGTTCCATCTCCCTGCTCCCCTCATGAATTTCGCCACTTCGGCGTGTCCGTATTTTATCTCTCCTCCCACCTGAGCAATGAGCTGCATAGCTTCACACCTTAACCTCTCCCACTTGGCAAATGGTGTGGACTCATGGTAGCCTCTCTGGGCCGCCACCGGGTACAGGCCGTTACTCTCATAGATAACATAATACTCCAACTCTCCCATGGCCTGGAGGCTTAAGCCAGTTTTATCCCGCAATACCTGGCCAGCCTTTTTGACAATGACATCGGGAGAACCGGGTAGTGGAGTACCGTTACTCGTATAGTAGGAACAAAGTATGTCCACAGTGGGCACGGTAGCGAAAGGGTTCACATAGGCAGTCTTATACCGGGGTACCACATACAGGTCACTAGAGGCGGCATCCACATAGGGCAACAGACTGGAACCATCAACCCTTTCTCCCATAGATAGCAGGCGGTCCAGTTCCGCTTTGCTGGTAACTACGAAATTGAGAGTTTTCAGTCGGCCATCTCCGCCGATACACCTGAAGTTCAGCATCTCAATTCTCTGCTTATCAATAAACTTGATAATGTCCCGCTTGGTGAATTCTTCGGCGGGCTTCGCCAGGAACTCAACCAATCTGTTCGTACTCATCGCTGGTGCTTCTTCCATCGCTTATCAGGATCGGGATAAAGCCAGATGCTCTGTTGGGATGTGCTCCGGCCCTACCTCGCCAGGGCAACTCATTACGTTTGACCCTTTGTCCGCCGTGATTATTTCAAAATCGTCAAGCCAGAAGCCTTCGTCGTCTCTCTGAGCAATGATAAGTTTGCCACTGTCTTCAGGATCTGGCGCTCTATGGTATCTCATATATATGTGAGACTCATCAAATCCCATAACTTCAATCTTTCCCAGCCGATGTGACATTACCAGGATCGCCCGCTTAGCTGTGCCGGATATACGCTGGCGAGCCTGCTGGAAGATGCTATAAGCCCTGACCAGGGGAACCGCGTAGGGCCTGTTCCCCACCGTTGGTCTCATTTGAAACAGATAATAGGGAGACACGCCGATGAAAGAGAGTTTTCTGAAGAGCTCGGCTAGAACTTCTGGATTATCATTGACGCCACGAAGTAAAGGATTCTGGTTGCAGAGGATGGCGCCACTGTCAATCAGGACGCTCACCGCTTGAATAGCCTCTCTGGTTATCTCACGAGGGTGCGAGAAATGCACCATGAAGTACAGACGCTTTTCCGGGGCGCTGAATTCTTTTACCAGTTTGGGTAGCTCCTGGTCTTCAATAACGCGAAACGGGTTGAAGACAGGCATTTTCGTCCCTATCCTTATTATCTGGACGTGATCAATCTTTCTCAACTCGGAGATGGCCTGCTGCAGAGATGCGGTAGCCAGCCGAAGGGGGTCGCCACCGGTCAAGAGCACGTTGTTGATTTCAGGATGGGCGGCTATGTACCGTACCGCTGGTTTATAGTCCCTGAGGATTTCATGGGTCCTGTGTTCCATAAACAGCCTCTTGCGGAAGCAGTAGCGGCAGCGCCCCCCACACAGGCTGCTGAGCAGGAAAAGAGCGGTGTCAGGATACTTATGCTGAAGGCCGGGAGCCACTGTGTAATCAGCTTCATGGCAGGGGTCAACCGTACACCATCCATTCTCGTCCAGCTCTTCGGGGGTTGGAATTATCATTCTCCTGATTGGGTCTGCTTTATCATCCCAGTCAATCAGTCCCAGATAGTAGCTATTGGCGCTAAAGGGGAACCGGCTGGTTACCCTTTCCAGTGTTCTGACTTCCTCTGAAGTAAGCCCACGGACATCCGAGATTCTGTTGATATACTTTACCTTAGCCATCACTAAATCCCCTCACCTCTTCCTGTTCTCAAAGCTTTCCAGCGCCCCTTGCCTCTGAGGGGCAAATACCGTCTGCAAGCAGGCTTCCACTTCGTGGCCCATCATCTCTTCCGGGCTGCGTGTTCGCGCCATGTCCAGGCTGTTCTTAATCAATCTAATAGAAAGCTCAGAGTTCCTGGCGATCCTCTCAGCCATTTCCATAGTCACATCCATAAGCCTATCGGCAGGTACTGCCTTATTTACCAAGCCTATACGCTCAGCCTCCGCGCCGCTTATATACTCGGAGGTAAACAGCAGTTCTTTCGCCTTACCCAGCCCGACAAGCTCAATCAGGAGTCTGGTAGCGCCACCGGTCACCGAGGATGAGACTCTCGCCTCCGGTGAGCCAATAAGTGCGTCCTCAGCTGCTATCCTCAGGTCACAGGCAAGTGCCAGCTCATAGCCGGAACCTAGCGCATACCCATTGATGGCGGCAATAATGGGTTTGGGAAACCTGATAACCCTTAGCGAAACCTCCTGCAGGGACTCAAGGTATGCCCGATACTCCGTTGCAGTCCTATTCTTGGAATCCTTGAGGTCCGCCCCGGTGGAGAAGGCCTTTTTACCCTTGTCCGTCGTGATCCCCGTAATTACCATCACCTTTACCTCGTCATCCTCCTCTATCCTGTCCAGAACATGACTGAGCTCGTGCCACATCTGGCGGTTCATGGCATTGAGAACCTGCGGACGGTTCAGCCTAACCAGCCCTATGTTGCCTTTCTTCTGGTAAATGACGGCACCCTGTTCCATTGTCTATCTCCTTACTATTATGCGGGCATCAAGTGCATATGCTCCTGTCTCATAAGCGATTACCGGATTCAGGTCTACTTCTTCTATGTCAGCGTAATCAATCGCCATATCGGCAACTCGCTGCAGCAGGTGATGAAGCGCCGCCAGGTCTTTCTTATTCCTTCCCCTTGCCCCATCCAGCAACGGGAAACCTCTTATGCTCCTTAGCATTTCATCAATATCATTCCGGGTAAGCGGTAGCACCCGCAGCGAAAAGTCTTTCAAAACCTCTGTAAAGATGCCGCCGAGACCAAACATGAGCACCGGGCCAAATTGTTTATCCCGCACCATGCCGATAATGCACTCCTCGCCGGGGGGCATCATCGGCAGCACCAAAGTCCCCTCTATCGATGTAGTCACCTCTCTTGCCTTTCCCATCATTACCTCGAATGTGGTCTGCACTTCTTGCCCCGTTCGTAGGTTGACCTTCACACCGCCCATGTCCGTCTTGTGGACAATATCCGGACTGCAAATCTTCATGACCACCGGATAACCAAATTGTTCAGCAGCCCTGACCGCTTCTTCACCACTCCGTGCAAGGCAGGCCGGGGGCATCGGTACACCGTATTGCTCCAGCACATTCCTTGCCTCTATCTCGGTCATGTTGCTACGCTTCTGCTTGATATCGGCCATCAGGGCCAGAGTTGCCGGTTCCGGGGATGGCTCCCTTCTTACGAGTTCCTCCGCTTCAAACCGCCGTTGTTTTTCCGCGGTCGTGGCCACGGCATAGGTGCACCGGGCTACTCTTTCCGAGGAAGCCACCACCGGGATTCCGCCCTGCTCCAGTATGTCGAGTGACTCTATTTCCTCATTGGCGAAGCTGCTGTTAACCAAGATTGGCTTCTGGTATTTATTAACCAGCTCCACCAGCTTTCGAGAGGTCTCTTTTTCAAAATCCTCCACATGGGGAGCAATAATCTCCTTGAACCCCCCAAAGAAACCGGTAATGACCGCGATGTCAACGTTTTCATCCTCCATACAGATCTGGCAGCAAGGCGGAATAACCTGGTGCGGGTTCTCCTCTGCCTTCCCTCCATAGTCCACCGGATTAAACGGCACCAGGCCTTCAAGGAGGTAAGGTCTGAGTCTGTTTTGTGTCTCCGGACTCAGGACGTTTACCTCGAGACCGTTCATGGCGAGGTTATCCACGGTTATGGCATTATCACCACCGCCCTCGGAAAGAACGACCACCTGCCTGCCTCTTGGTTTGGGCAGCCCAACCAGTGCCTTGGCCATATCAAACATTTCGTCAATGCTATAAGCACGAATTATGCCCGCCTGGTCAAAGGCAGTCTGGGCTATAAGCTCGTCTCCCGCCACCGAGCCCGTATGGGTGGCTGCCGCCCGTTTCCCGGCTTCTGACCTGCCCGCCTTAATAGCTACAACGGGCTTCAGCTTGGTGACCTGGCGGGCGACCTCCACAAATCTTCCGCCATCTCTTATGCCTTCCAGATAAAGCAGAATAGCTTTGGTATCCGGGTCATTCCCCATAAATTCCAGATATTCGGCAACCCCTATATCTAATGCGTTGCCTACACTGGCTATCTTGCTGAACCCCGTGTTTTTCAGTCTCCCGTAGTGACAAAGTGAATCAATGACGTTACCGCTCTGGGCTATAATGGAGAAAGGGCCTCTTTGAATAGAAGGGATACCCAAGAGATTAATGTTCTTCGGTGCATTGAATATCCCGCTGCAATTTGGCCCGATGATTCGCAATCCGTCTTTCCGAGTCATCTCCAGGATTTCCTGTTCCATTCTCTTCCCTACGTCTCCTGTCTCTCCTAAACCGGCAGTAATAACTACGGCACCGCCAGCCTTTTTATCAATACTATCTGAGACAGCAGAAAGGATAGAGCCGATCGGGGCTATTACTACGACTAGATCTATATCATCTTGTATATCCTTGAGGCTCGGATAAGCCCTTCTGGAGAAAATGGTTTCCCTTTTCGGGTTAACCGGATATACTCTGCCCGGAAAACCTCCTTCGAGGAGGCTTCGCGTGCGCCTCTCGCCTGCTTTGCCTGGCGTCTCAGAGGCACCAACAATGGCGATAGAGTCTGCGTTAAACATCTGTTCTAACTTTGAAATCATGGCTCTTTGCTCACTTCTGGTTGCCATACTTCACAAAGCAAACCTTCCTAGTATCAAGGTTAGTCCGATATCCGCATTATGTCAAGGCTATTGTTTAGCTTTGCACTTCGATAAACGAAATTGCAGGAGCGCCATCGGCGCTTTCCTGCACGTGGCTTCAGACAAACTAGGAAATATGCTAGAATTTCAAAGAAAATCGGCGTTTATTAAATCTCGCACCGATAGCCAGCCGAGGTGTGTACAGTGATAGACGGAATTGACCAAAGGCTACTTCTGGAACTTCAGAAAGATGGCAGACAGAGTTACATCGAGCTTGCCAAGTTATTGCACGTCTCCGAGACAACGGTTCGCAACAGGGTGAAGCGTCTTCTTGACCAGGACATAATGAGGGTAATGGCAATACCCAATCTTGAAACACTAGGGTATGGTTTCATGGGCATTATAGGGCTACAGGTGCGGCTAGCAGACATGCGTACAGTGGCCAGGCAATTGATGGAGCATCCGAATATATGCTACCTCGCTAATGTGACCGGCAGATATGACCTGATAGCACTTATCATCACCAAATCATCCAGCGAATACTCCGACCTTGTGCAAAACGTGATCTCTCCTCTCCCCAGTATTATGAGGACGGAAACCTTCGTTAACCTGCGCATCTACAAGGGACAGGTAATAGGGATAGATACTGATCATCTGATTAGCAATCTCGACGTTTCCTCATAGGTATTCCGGGAAAGTCACTAGCTACCGACTGGTTGCTCGATAACGGAATCAACGAGACTATTCTGCCACCGTCTGTCTGCTGTCATCACGGGCGTTGGCGGCCGGACCTGACGGCGGTAAGTTAACCCACAAACCACGGCAGGTTGACTCACACGGTTGGCTATAGAAGTCAGGGCTGAGGACATCGTACAAAACGAGCAATTGTGACATTATGTTTAAATACGGTCTACAAGGTGGAGTCTTCCATCGTGATATAATCTCCTCCGCGTGCCTGTGTTCAGACAAATATTCTTATGTTCGCCGCAAAAGGAGGAGCTAGATGAAACTAAGCAAAAAACAGCAGGCTATGATTGACTCCAGTAAATGGGGTTTCTCGGACCTCAAGGCCATCTTCATCAACTGCACTCTGAAAAAGTCGCCTGAGCTGTCGCACACCGAGGGGCTAATGGCGGTGCCCCGCTTTATTATGGAGAAAAACGGTATCTCGGTGGAGGCGCTGCGGGCCGTCGATTTCGATATCGCCAGCGGCGTCTATCCCGATATGACCGAGCACAACTGGGCACACGACGACTGGCCGGGGATATATGAAAAAGTGCTGGAGGCTAATATCCTGGTAATCGGCACCCCTATCTGGTTGGGGGATAAGGCGTCGGTTTGTACCAAGGTTATCGAACGCCTCTACTCTTCTTCTGGAGACCTCAACGATAAGGGACAGTATGCCTACTATGGACGCGTCGGCGGCTGCATTGTCACCGGCAACGAGGATGGAGCCAAGCACTGTGCCATGAATATTCTGTACTCTCTGCAGCACCTGGGGTATGTAATTCCCCCGCAGTCCGACGCGGCATGGGTGGGTGAGGCTGGTCCCGGCCCCTCCTACCTCGACCCTGGCTCCGGCGGCCCGG
>Ga0180437_10000930_pt1 | contig 52058 bp, 59 predicted proteins | sample SS_ome_4_FD_132410 | JGI IMG/M metagenome (GOLD analysis project Ga0180437, IMG submission 132410) | Hypersaline lake sediment archaeal communities from the Salton Sea, California, USA - SS_3_D_1 metaG | ecosystem: Environmental > Aquatic > Non-marine Saline and Alkaline > Hypersaline >... | reverse complement strand
GCCAGGTTTAACTCGTCAATCTCACGTCCCAACAACTCCTCACGACTGAACGTGTGAATACCCATTCGCACCAGGACGACGTCCACCACGATCAGAAAAAGCACGACCCACCACAGCACACCGTAGTTGGCCCAGAACATAATAATCACCTCACCCTGCAACAGCAGGGCCATCGGGATGATGATGAAACTGGCCAATAGGTTAGCTGCTCGCACACTCGTCGTCTGGCTTGAGACGACAACCGCGCCGGATACCATCACCAGCGCCTCCGCGGTCGTCAACAGAACAACCAGTATCAGGAGAACCAATGGGGGCATCCACTCCTTGAAGAAATACAGCCCAATCAAGTAGATGATGATGCCCAGGTAGGCTGCGAGTATGGGAGGGATCATCGCCCCCAACATCTTGCCCAGGTAGAGTTGTGCATCCGTCAGAGGTGTAGCCAACAGCGGTTCAAGACTCCTACGCTCTTTCTCTCCTACGAAAGTTTCCAACGCAATCACCAGCGAGAACGAGATGGGGAAAAACCCCACCACCATCAAGAGAAAAGGTAGCAGCCGCTCGCCAATGATGGGCTCTCCGTATTTCGCAACCCAGTTTAGCGCCATATCGGCCACAAAGCTCATCAGAGCTGGGAAGAAAAGCGTCAGGATAACAATGGGTACCACGATGCGCCAGTCCCGCAGCGTATCCCGGATCTCACGCTTCACCACGGTGAACATCATCCGCAACGACTCAGCCGTTGCCCCGCGTTCAGTCACGACTGCCATCCTCTTCTTCCTCCACTACCTGCAGATAGACGTCCTCCAGACTGCGTGGCATTTCGCTCAACGTAACCACACGTAGCCTATGCGCTGCCAACTTCTGAAGCAGAAGAGGATTGGTTTCATGAGGGTCAGACGTGGAATAGCGCAGCCAGTCTTGTCCCTGCTCCTCGACCGTTACCAGATCGGAGACAAGTTTCACAATGCCGTCGGTAGGCTGGGCCAGGCGCAGTTCCATCAGTGGCGGACCAAGCAAACGCATCTTCAACTCTGCAGAGGTACCCGACGCGATAATCCGCCCGCGACGGATGATAGCGATGCGGTCCGCCAGAGCCTCCGCCTCAGCTAGGTTGTGCGTGCATATCACGATCGCGCGTTGATGGTGGCGCAGACCCAGTACCGCGTCACGGACCATCTTGGCGCTGTGAGGGTCCATCGCTGAAGTGGGTTCATCCAGCAACAGGACCGCGGGGTCGTGCAACATCGCACGCACCAGTGCCATCTTCTGGCGCATACCCTTGGAATATGTCCCCATGCGCTGGCCTGCTGCCTGCGACATTCCAAAGCGAGCCAGCAGATCCTCGGCCCGGCGCGTACGCTCATCAGCGCTCATGCCCATCAAGCGACCGAAGAAATCCAGGTACTTGCCCCCCCGCATGCGCAAATAGAGACCCGGGTGTTCCGTCAATAGTCCAATCCGGCGTCGTACCTCTTGAGGGCGCTCAGTTACGCTATATCCAGCCACGAATGCCTGTCCGGCAGTTGGACGCAGGATCGCCGCCAACATCCGTACCGTCGTCGTCTTGCCAGCACCGTTGGGACCCAGCAACGCCAGGATCTCACCCGGCGCTACCGAAAGTGTCATCCCATCCACGGCGGTGAAGTCGTCGAATTTCTTCGTCAGACCGATCAATTCAATCATCGTTACACACTCACACCCATCACCACCCGACGCGCCCAGGCAGCATGCCTGTAACACGGCCTGTCCGCGGGCCGCTCCCCAGAGGCAGGTAGCCCGGCCGGTATCGCAAATCTCATTATACCAACGTTAGTCTCTCCTGACAATGGGTATAGAGTACTATCGTCCTCTCTCCAAAAGAAAACTGCCGAACGGTGTATTCCGTCCGGCAGTCTCACGGCATCAATCCCGCAGAGCGGTGACTGATGTCGGCTGTTCTAATCTAGCTGCACTGTTCTTCCCGCCGAGAAGCCAGATAGACGTGCAGGATTCGCTGTATCATAGTGAACACAGAGAGCAGCGCCAGCATCCACACCATCACCATGGGCAGCCCAACCGCCGACAGAGCACCAATGAGCACAACGCGCTCCATGCGGGTCAGCAACCCCACCTCGCAGTTGAAGCCCAGCGACTCAGCCCGGGCACGGGTATAACTGACCATCATCGCTGCCACTAGCGCGACCAGGGACAACACAACAGCAACCATCTGCTCTTGACGCAGATAGTGTGCTGTGATCCCCAGAATCAGCGCGGCATCAGAAAGACGGTCCAGAGTTGAATCCAGAAACGCCCCAAAACGGCTTTGTCGTCCAAGCGCTCTCGCCAGTGCTCCATCGAGGGCATCCACAGGCCCCACGGCCAGCAACAGGAAGCCCCCAATCCTGGTGTGCCCCAGGCCAAACACTACCCCAACCCCCATCTGCAACAACAGCCCAATGATGGTAATGGTATTGGGGTGAACGCCCATCTGGCCCAGAGCGCGGACGATGGGCATCAAGATACCGGCCGCCCGTGAGCGAACCCAGTCGGTGAGACTCTTCCACCGCCCGCGTTGTCGATCTTCCTTCGCACTTTGCTTGTGCTTTACACGCTGTGCGCTACTCATCACCCTCTACTGCTCCACTGACAAAGGTTTCGAGTCTTCTCCGCGCCTCGTCATCAGTGAACTGGACAGGAGGTGATTTCATGAAATACGCGGACGGCTCGACGATTGCCCCGCTCAGCCCACGGTCAAGCGCTAGCTTGCAGCATCGCACCGCGTCAATCACCACGCCGGCCGAGTTGGGACTATCCCACACCTCCAGCTTGAGCTCCACGTTCAGCGGAACCTCACCGAAGGTCGTACCCTCCATACGGATGTAGCACCATTTCCGATCCGTCAACCACTCCACATAATCCGACGGCCCGACGTGGATGTTCCCCGCGGGCAGTTCATAGTCCAGTTGGCTGGTCACGGCATTGGTCTTGGATACCTTCTTGGACTCTAACCGCGCCCGCTCCAACATGTTGTAGAAGTCCATATTGCCGCCAAAGTTCAGTTGAAAAGTATGATCGAGTCTTACACCTCGCTCGCGGAAGAGCCGGGTGAGTACCCGGTGGGAAATGGTGGCCCCTACCTGGCTCTTGATATCATCGCCAATGACAGGGAGCCCACGCTCGGCGAAACGACGCTGCCAGTACTCCTCACGTCCAATGAAAACAGGTATGCAATTGACAAAACCGCAGCCTGCTTCGAGTATCTGCTCCACGTACCACTTGGTTGCCATCTCACTCCCTACGGGGAGGAAGCTCACCACCACGTCAGTGCCGGTATCTTTGAGAATACGGACAATATCGGCGGTAGGGCCGGGCGCTTTGGTGATCACTTCCGACAGGTATTTGCCCAACCCATCGTGTGTCATCCCGCGGCAGACGGTCACACCAAGCCTGGGGACATCCGCAAACTTGATCGTGTTGTTGGGCGATTTCCAGATTGCCTCAGCCAAGTCAAGGCCAACCTTGTTGCTATCGATGTCGAACGCAGCGGTGAACTCGATATCACCCACGTGATAGCCACCCAAGTTTACGTGCATCAACCCGGGGACGAAAGCATCGTCCGGGGCCTCCCTATAGAAATGCACGCCTTGCACCAATGCCGAGGCGCAATTGCCAACTCCTACGATCGCTACACGGACCCTATCTCGTCTCTTCATTGTACCGTTCATACCTCCAGAATCAATTCTAGGTTGCCGAATCCGCAGCTTCAGCCAGCATCTCTACAAACTCAGCCTGGCGACGCCGGATCTCGGGCAGATTCAGAGAGCAATACACCTCACGACCAGCCCGCCGGACCTGGACCAAACCAGTCACACGCAGGGGGCGCAGGTGAAATGACATAAGCGGCTGACTGACATGGATAGACCGCGCCAACTCAGTCACGGTCAGCTCCCCGCTCTCGGCCAGGGTCACAAGGATGCGCAAGCGCAGGATGTCTCTGAGCGCGTGAAAGTAACGAGCCATCTCCCGCAATTCCGCATCGAGCACTACGCGACGCTGAGCGACCATAGTCGCCTCCTGTGATCTCATAACGTATAAAGAATAGTTTCATAAAAAAGTACTTATATATTACTGCACAAAATCAAATGTGTCAAGGAGAACCTTGCCCATCTGACTACGCTCCCATCCTTGTCAAACTGCCCAAATGGAGTATAATAAATGCGCTACCGGGGCGTAGCGCAGCCAGGCTAGCGCGCAGCAATCGGGATGCTGAGGTCCGGGGTTCAAATCCCCGCGCCCCGACCAGCGCAGAGTACCCCTCATCCGTTCTGGATGGGGGGTTTTCGTGTTCGTTCACCGTCGTTTAACTGCCGTCCAGTTTTGCTTCCTGCCACAGCGTCTCCAACTCGTCAATCGCCAGCGTCACCATATCCAGTCCTCGCTCCCGGGCGATCTGCTCCATGCGGCGAAAACGTCGCCCAAAACGGGCGTTCGCCTGGCGCAGGGCGGTCTCCGGGTCCACACCCAGCCACCGCCCCCAATTGACCACCGCAAAAAGCAGGTCCCCCAACTCCGCTTCCTGCTCCTCAGGTGTAGTCGCGGATTCAACCTCGGACATCTCTTCGCGGATTTTGTCGGCCACACCGTTCGCATCGGCCCAATCAAAGCCCACCCGTGCCGCGCGCCGGCTGTAGGTATCGGCTTGTTGTAGCGCGGGTAGAGCCGCCGGGACTCCGTCCAAGACCGAACGATCCTTTCCCTTCTCCTCTCGTTTCAGTTCCTCCCAACGCCGCAGCACCTCCCCCGTCCCCTCCACTGAGCGCGTGCCCCACACGTGCGGATGGCGGTGCTTGAGTTTGGCATCAATCCCGGCGATCACCTGTGCCATCTTGAAATCGCCTTCCTCTGTAGCGATCTGGGTATGAAGCAAGACCTGCAACAAAAGATCACCCAGCTCCTCCTGTACCGCCTGGGCATCCCCTACATCAATGGCTGCCAACACCTCATATGCCTCCTCCAATAGCCCCGTCCGCAGGCTCTCGTGAGTCTGCTCGCGATCCCAAGGGCAGCCATCCGGCGCACGGAGGTGAGCCACGGTCTCCTGCAAACCCTCAAAACTGCTGACAACGGGCAGCGGCGGTATGTACAGCGTGGTCAGATGAGCCAATTCCCCCCAGCGTTTGCTGTCGCCCTGGCGGTCAAGATCGTAGAGCGGCACGTGCACCACGTCCTGTCCAGAAGTTCCAGCCGCGCGCACCAGCACGACAGTGTGATCGTCAGGGTACTGGTTCATCAGTGTGAGTTTCACGTCAGAGGCAAGCGCTCGACTGTAGAGTTGCCCCACCAGCGCTGGCAGATCTGGATTGAGAGGCGGGTGATGACGCGCCGCCAGTTCAATGGCATCATAGATCTGCAAGCCCGACAGCGCATCCACCCGCAGGGCCGTGAGCGTGGGCTCGATGAAACTAACCCCTTCGACAACACGTACCGCAAGACCAACGGCCTCCGCCCGCAGCAGAACCTCCGCCACCGTAGCTTCGCCCACCAACGGGTGGCCCGGCACGGCGTATAGGACTCCCTCCGGACGCGCTCCCAAGCGAAGCACCTCATCGGCAATGGCACCGTAGACCTGCTGGAAGTCCTCAGCCACCTCGTACAGATGATCGAAGGAATGCAGGGTCACGTGCGGTGGAAATCCAGCCACAGTCGGATGATGCCGTGTCCGCAGCCAGACGTCAGCAGCCGTTTCCAGCACTCCATATGCCTCGCGTGTCAGATAGCAGGGATCTCCCGGCCCCAAACCCACGATTGTAATTGTGCCCATAACTCCTCCGTGAAGAAGTCCCAGAAGCAATAACGCGAAAGGGGCAGGGCAATTATGCCCTGCCCCCATAATTCAGCCTGTTCTATGGTCTAACGCTTGGTGTACTGAGGCGCTTTGCGGGCACCCTTGAGGCCAGGCTTCTTCCGTTCCTTCACCCGCGCATCGCGGGTAAGAAATCCGCCCTTGTGCAAGATAGGCTGCAGATCCGGATTTGACTTGACCAACGCCCGGGCAATCCCCAGCCGGATAGCGCCTGCTTGTCCGGCAATGCCCCCACCCTTTACTCGGACGCTGACATCGAAACTGTTCTCCGTCGCTGTCGCCAAGAGCGGCTCCTTAAGCTGCGCAATGGACAGGTCGCGGGAAAAGTATTCATCGAACGGTCGCTCATTGATGACGATGTTCCCATCGCCCCCAGAATAGAGCCGCACCCGCGCCGTCGCCGCCTTACGTCGTCCAACCCCCTCGTAATACTCCACTGCCATTCCTCCTCCTGTAGGCATTCCAATGCCCGTTATCTCAACTCTAATGGCTTAGGTTGCTGCGCCGCGTGGGGATGATCTGGGCCAACGTAGACCTTCAGCTTGCTGAACATCTGTCGCCCCAGCCGATTTTTCGGCAGCATACCTCGAACCGCGTGCTCGATCACCCGCTCAGGGTGCTTTTGAAGCAGATTGCGCAACGTGATTTCCTTCAATCCGCCGGGATAACCGGAAAAACGATAGTAGATCTTCTGATCCAGCTTGCGCCCGGTCACCTGGATTTTCTCAGCGTTGACGACGATCACACAATCACCGGTGTCAATCGAGGTTGAATACGTGGGCTTGTGCTTGCCGCGCAAGACGTGTGCCACCTGAGTCGCCAAGCGGCCCAGAGTCTGGCCTGAAGCATCCACCACGTACCATTCTCGTTGGACATCCTTTTTCTTCGTTACGTAAGTCTTTTCCACGATTTCGACACTCCCAAAAGAACAGGCTCTAATACTTCACTTCCATCAGGCAGAGGCCGTGCGGAGGCGCCGTCGGCCCAGCCAAGCTACGATCGCATGCCTCAAGAGCCGACACAAACTTCTCCACACTCATCCTGCCTCGCCCCACCTGGAGCAACGTACCGATGATACTGCGCACCATACGATAGAGAAAAGCATTGGCCTCTATGTCAAAAGTCAGCCAGGGCGGTGTACCGCTGCATTCCGCCTTGATCACCCTCCGCACTGTGACGCTGCTTCGCTTCCAGCCCAGCGGAGGCCGCCCAAACGTGGCAAAGTCATGCTCACCCAGGAGAGACTCCGCCGCTCGCTGCATTGACGCGATATCTAACGGCACAGCAACATGCAGCTTGTACCGCCGATTCATCGGACAGCGCACCGTCGCGTTGTACAACGAATACCTGTACCATCGACTACGGGCATCGTAACGCGGGTGAAAGCTCTCCGCAGCCTGCTCAACTTCCACGACAACGATATCAACAGGCAGAACTGCGTTCAACGCCCGCCGCAGATCATCCAAGCCATGGCGCCAGACTGTATCGAAGGCAATCGTCTGTCCCGCTGCGTGTACCCCAGCGTCAGTGCGGCCCGCTGCCAGGACAGAAACCTCCTCCTGGGTCACTTGCGCCAGGGCCGACTCTAGTGCTGCTTGGACAGTCGGGGCGTTCGTCTGACGCTGAAACCCACTGTAGTCGGTCCCGTCATAGGCGACGGTCGCTCGCACCCGCATTGTCGAGTCAGCTTGCCTCCCGTCCCTACTCTTCAACCAGCTCTAACAACACCATCGATGCAGCGTCGCCTTTGCGCGGACCCAACTTATAGATACGCGTGTAGCCACCAGGTCTGTCTATGTAACGCGGCGCGATGTCGTCGAAGAGCTTCTCTAACATATCTGTCCGTGTACCGTCAGGCTCTTTCACCCATCGATTCAGGCGACCAGCTACAAGTCGGCGAGCGTGGACACCACGAGCCGGATCGTCCTTCTCTGCCACCAGACCCCGCTTCGCCAACGTGATCAGTCTCTCCGCTTGCCCGCGGATCGCTTTGGCTTTGGCTTCGGTAGTCTCGATACGCTCATGGTACAGCAACGCCGTCACCATACTACGGCGCAAAGCCTTGCGATGGCCGCTGGAGCGGCTCAGTTTCTTCCCAGCGACGCGATGTCGCATCTACACACCTCCACTCTCCCCTGCACTCTCATCCAAAAAGCCTCGCTCCTGGAGCTGTGCTTTCAACTCAGCTAGCGATTTCTGTCCAAAGTTACGAATAGTTAACAACGTGTCGTCACCCAGCGCCAGCATCTCAAGCACCTCACCGACACTGGTGATACCAGTACGCCTGAGAGAGTTGAAGACACGCACGCTCAGGTCAAGCTGTTCGATCGGAATCTCGTAGACCTCGCTGGGAAGCCCTGTTCCCTCTTCAACAGGTTCGACCTCCTCCTCCAGCGTAAGGCCTGCAATCAACCGCAGATGAGTCACCAAAATGCGTGCCGCTTCCTTGAGCGCATCTAACGGAGCAAACCGCCCATCGCTCCAAATCTCCAGCAAGAGGCGGTCATAGTTGGTCATCTGACCCACCCTTGCCCGATCTACGTTGAAGGCAACACGCCGAATAGGACTGAATATGGCATCCACGGGCAACTCACCGATAGGCATCCGACCACGACCATCAGATGGCAGGTAGCCGCGCCCCTGCTCCACCGTGAACTCAATATCAAAGCGTGCATCGTTGGCGTCCACGGAGAACAAATACAGGTCCGGGTTCAGAATCTCGATCTCTGGCGGAGCCTGAATATCCCCAGCCGTCACGGTGCCCTCACCACGTACCTGAAGGGACATGCGCATTGGCTCCTGGCTCTCCATCGTCAGGCGCAATTGCTTGACTTGCAGTATGAACTGCATCACATCCTCACGCACGCCTGGGATAGCCGTAAACTCGTGCGCAACGTCAAAAAGGCGGATCGAGGTCACCGCCGCACCAGGCAGCGAGGAGAGCAATACTCGTCTGAGAGCATTGCCCAGTGTGATCCCGAAACCACTCTCAAGCGGACCGATCACAAACCGGCCGTAAGTTTGGGAAATCGCATCCGTCTCAATCTTAGGCAGCACTTGAACTGACAACCATCGCCTCCTATTTCAGCTAGCCTCGGATCTGCAGAGGAAACGTCCGAGAAAGAACCACGTAACCGATCCAGAGCAGGCCCGAAGCGAGACGTCCGGTGTTTCCCTAACGCGAATAATACTCCACGATTAACTGCTCGTTCAAAGTCGTGTCGATGTCGTCCCGCTCAGGGGATTTCAATACTCGAGCTGTCATCGTGCCTGGATCCAAACTCAACCAGTTGAGCACCGCCCCGTCATCCAGTTGATCGGCACGTTGCTTGAAGTATGTTCGCCCGCGACTCGCATCCCTGACAGCGACTATATCCTGAGGTCGCAGAATGTAGGAAGGAATCTTCGTGCGGCGTCCATTGACGAGAAAATGACCGTGCTGTACTAGTTGACGGGCCTGCGCCCGTGAGTCAGCAAACCCCAGCCGATAGACAGTGTTATCAAGACGGCTCTCCAACAGGATGAGCAAGTTCTCACCAGTAAGACCCGGGCGACGCTCTGCCTCACGGAAGTAACGTCGGAACTGACGCTCCAGCACTCCATAGATGCGCCGGGCCTTCTGCTTCTCACGCAACTGCCGCAGATAGTCGGATTGACGACGGCGGCGGAAACGGGCTAGCCGTCCATGCTCGCCAGGTGGATATCCACGATCTCGTTCAAACGGACACTTGGGCGAGAAACAGCGCTGTCCCTTCAGGAACAGTTTTTCCCCTTCACGACGGCATAGTTTACAAACCGGGCCTGTATATCTAGCCATACTACACTCCTAAACTAATCCTAACCGAATTCAATTCCCTGCATTACACCCGACGCTTCTTGGGTGGACGACAGCCGTTATGTGGGATCGGGGTGACGTCGGTGATAGAGCGCACTTTCAAGCCTGCCGCCTGGATGGATCGAATCGCTGCTTCCCGCCCAGGACCAGGTCCCTTGACGTAGACATCTACCTCAACCATACCATTGTTCATAGCTTCTCTGGCGGCCCTCTGTGCAGCCTGTCGGGCTGCGAAGGGCGTACTCTTACGCGATCCCCTAAACCCAACTGTCCCACCACTGGCCCAGTTAACAACGCCCCCTTGCGAATCGGTCATTGTCACGATCGTGTTGTTGAAAGTGGCATGAATATGAGCCTGCCCACGCGGCACATTTTTCCTAACTCGACGTCCTGTCCGACGTCGGCCTGTCTGCTTTTCTCGTGCCATTACTCCTCCTGCTTTAAACTTACGATTACTTCTTCTTCATCCCACGGCGACGTCCGCGACCAGGAACCGTCTTCTTAGGTCCACGCTTAGTGCGAGCGTTCGTTCGCGTACGTTGGCCATGTACAGGAAGATTGCGGCGATGACGAAGACCCCGATAGCATCCGATGTCCAGAAGACGCCTGATGTTCATCTGCACCGTACGCCGCAGATCTCCCTCCACTTGATACTCACGGTCAATGACCTCACGCAACGCAGTAATCTCCGACTCAGTCAGATCCTTGACCCGTGTGTCGGGATTGACCCCGGCCTTGCGCAGAATATTACCACTTAGGCTCCGCCCAATGCCATAAATGTACGTCAGACCGATCTCCACCCGCTTGTTTCGCGGCAAGTCTACCCCTGCAATACGTGCCATACTTCCCTCCGGTCAAAATTCCAAACGATCAAATCACAAATCACAATCGCATTCGATCTCACAGCGTCGGATGTTAGGATCCAAAACTACCCCTGCCGCTGCTTGTGCTTTGGATTCTCGCAAATCACCCGTACCACACCGCGCCGCCGAATGATCTTGCACTTCGGACAACGCCGTTTCACTGAGGGCGAAACCTTCATCGTATCATACCTCCCTGTGCCATATCCATCTACTCACCTATAGTTGCGACAGAATTTCTGCATCGCCATCCGTAATAGCGATCGTGTGCTCAAAATGAGCCGTCAGTTTCCCATTACACGAAACTACAGTCCAGTGATCATCCAGTACCTGGACGCAACTATCTCCCACCAACACCATTGGCTCCAGCGCTATAGTCATCCCTGTACGCAACCGCAGGCCTCTTCCTGGTTGGCCGTAGTTCGGAACCTGCGGGTCCTCGTGCATTTCACGTCCAATACCATGACCGGTATACTCACGCACGACCTCGTACCCGTGACTCTCCACATAGGACTGGATCGCAGCAGAGATATCGCCAGAACGGTTCCCAACTCTAGCAGCGGCAATCCCAGCATAGAGCGAGGCTTCGGTCACATCCAGTAAATTCTGGGTCTCCGGACTGATGTGCCCCACTGGAACCGTAATCGCCGCATCACCGTGGTAGCCGTCCAGGATCGCCCCAACGTCTACACTGACAATGTCTCCTTCCTGAAGCACACGCGGGCCAGGGATACCGTGTACTAACTCCGCGTTTACCGAACTACAGATGGTGGCAGGGAAAGGAAATGCGCTGCCCGGTGGATATCCTTTGAACGATGGAACCGCGTCGTGGTCACGGATCACTGCTTCCGCCCACTCATCCAATTCCGCCGTTGTCACACCGGGCGCGACCCGCTCCCGCACCATCTGTAGAACCTCGGCCACGACCCGATTGGCCCGGCGCATCTTATCAATCTCGGCTGCCGATTTTAAGGTAATCAATGATGCCCCTCGTCTCTTCCGCTAATGCCCCAGTCGCCGACTACTTGATAAATCCTTCGTAGTGACGCATCAAGAGTTGAGCCTCTAACTGACGCATCGTATCCAACACAACACCGACCACGATTAGCAAACCGGAAGCAGTGACGAGCAGCACTCTCGTCTGCAAGAACAGATCCACAATATAGGGGAGCACTGCCACGCCGCCCAGGAAAAGTGCCCCCACCAGCGTAATACGCCGATAAACGGAGTTAATGTACTCAGCCGTTCTCCTACCTGGCCGGATCCCCGGAATGAAACCACCTTGCCTCTGCAGCGCACCCGGCAGATCCTGCTGCTGAATCATAACGTCCGTGTAGAAATACGTAAAGCCCACGACCGCCAGGAAGTAAAGCAAACCATACCATGGACTCTGCCCACTGAAGAAATTCATCACCCCTTGAGCAAAGGTAGACACTCGGGCGCTTTCACTGCCAACGAAGAACTGCGCAATCACAGCCGGGAAAGTGAGGATGGACTGAGCAAAGATCAGCGGGATCATTCCAGCCGTGTTCACCCGCAATGGAATGTGGGTGCTTCCACCAGCGTACATCTTGATACCCCGCACGCGCTTACCATACTGCACAGGGATCCGCCGTTCCCCTTCTTGTACCACGACGATCACAAACATCGTGATGGCAGTGAGAATCAGGAAGATGCCGAGCATCAACACTCCCATCCCCACGCCGCCCCCTTCCCGTGCTTGAGCTTGTGTCCAGATGCGCACCATATTCTGAGGCACGCGAGCAACGATACCGCTGAAGATGATCAACGACAATCCATTCCCGATACCTTGCTCGGTGATTAATTCCCCTAACCAAATGGCAAACATCGTGCCAGCCGTCATCGCGACCAGGACCGAGACCGTAGGCAAGATATTCTCCGCAGGAGTGAAACCGAAACGGGGCAAGACAGGTGTCCCACCGGCCCCTGCGCTAAAGACCCGCGCTTGGCCATAAGCTTGCAACAATCCGAGTGGAATAGCTATGTAATATTGCCACTGATTGAGCTTACGTCGGCCAGCCTCCCCCTCCTCGGCCAAACGCTCCAACCGGGGGAAGATCGGGATCAGCAACTGAAAGATAATCTGAGCGGTGATGTAAGGATACACGCCATTTGCCATAACCGAGAAATTCGCCACCGCCCCACCGGACAACAAATCGAGCAAATTGAACAACTGACTGGTGCCACCGGTTCCGCCCAGCAGTTGTTGCAACGCCGCTTGATCCACACCCGGCACCGGGACGTGCGACGCCAGCCGATAAACAATGAGAATCAACAGCGTATACAGCAACTTGCGCCGCAAGTCGGGCAAGGTCATGGCATTCCGTAGAGCCTGTATCATCGCCTTACACCCCTATCGTTGTACCCATCGACTTCGTTCTTGACATCAGCGCGTCCGGTAGCCGCCCCTCTGCCAGGGGAGTTCTTCCACCTCTCCTCCAGCAGCCTCAATCTTCGCCCGTGCGCTGGCTGAAAACCGGTGAGCTTTCACCGTAATTGGGATTTCAAGCTCGCCACGTCCCAGGATTGCCACCAACTCATCCGCCCGCTTGATAATGCCCGCCTCGGCTAACGTCTCCGGTGTAACCTCGTCACCCTTCTGAAAATCAATAAGCCGTTCCAAGTTGACCGGCGTGAACCGGACACGCCATGGATCACGAAAGCCCACACCGCGTGCAAACGGGAGCTTCCGCACCAGGGGCAACTGACCACCCTCGAAGTAAGGCCGCACACCCCCGCCACTGCGGGCATTCTGCCCTTTTGTGCCGCGCCCAGCGGTCTTACCCTGACCAGCAGCAATACCCCGCCCGACACGCTTACGCTTGCTCACTGCCCCTTCTTGGGGCTTCAAATCATGTAACTTCACCGCGCACCCTCCGCCTCGCAACTAGCCCACTTCCTCTACCGTCACCAAGTGCGTTACCTTGGCAATCATCCCCCTGATGACCGCCGTGTCCTCATGTTCGACTGTCTGGTGCATCCGTCGCAGGCCCAATGCCTGCACCGTGCGCTTCTGCCGCAAGGAGTATCCGATTGGACTCTTGGTAAGCGTGATACGCAACAATCTCTCTTCATTTCCAGCAGCGGTCATCGCTCTCGCCTCCAGAACGGCATCACCTGTACCTCAGGCAGACCACGCTCACGCGCCACGTCTTCCACACGACGCAGTTGCCCTAGGGCATCCATCGTCGCCTGCACCACGTTGACGACGTTCGCACTGCCTTGGGACTTGGTAAGCACATCACGCACGCCAACAGCCTCCAACACAGCGCGCACACCACCACCCGCAATCACGCCCGTCCCTGGCGCAGCCGGCTTGAGCAGGACCCTGGCACCACCACATCGCCCAAGCACCTCGTGCGGGATCGTGGTCTGCACCAGCGCCACAGGGGCCATATTGCGCCGAGCACGTTCCGTTGCCTTGCGAATCGCATCGGGGACAGCGCGCGCCTTGCCGACCCCCAAGCCGACTTGGCCGCGGTTATCGCCCGCAACTGCAACCACACGAAAGTTGAAACGCCGGCCACCTTTGACCACCTTGGCCACTCTCGTGATGTCCACAACACGCTCGTCCAGTTCCTCTCGCTCTTCGAATACTTCACGATCCCGTTTGGCCATTCTGCCTCCGTCGCGCCTTAGAACTCAAGCCCACCTTCACGAGCTGCGTCTGCCAGAGCCTTGACTCGGCCGTGATACACATATCCACCACGGTCAAAAACTACTTTCTTGACCCCCTGGCTCAACGCACGCTCCGCCAGCACCTTACCGACCACGCGCGCCTGGTCGGTCTTTGCCAAACCCTGAAGTTGCGCTACAACCTCTGGGTCAATGGTCGAAGCGGAAACCAGTGTATGCCCCTGGCTGTCGTCAATCACCTGAGCATAGATGTGACGCAGGCTGCGAAAAACGTTCAACCGAGGTCGCCCTGGCGTCCCACTTACCTGCTTTCGTACACGCCTATGTCGGCGCATACGGGCCACTCGACGATCAATCTCTGGCATATCTAAACCTCAATCTACTGACTACGTTCATCCATTAGCCAATCTTGCCAGCCTTGCCGGCCTTGCGCTGGACATACTCACCGACGTAGCGGATACCCTTACCCTTGTAAGGTTCCGGCGGCCGCCAGGCACGGATTTCTGCTGCCACTTGTCCCACCAATTCTTTGTCGATCCCACTCACCGTGATTGTCTTCGAGCGAGCTTCAACATCGAACTTGATACCTTCAAGAGGAACAATGTGCACAGGATGTGAGAAACCCAGTTGCAGCAACAGACTTCCATCCCCCTGTAAGTCCACACGGTACCCGACACCCTGGACCTCCAACTGCTTCTGGAAGCCCTGTGTCACACCAAGCACCATGTTGTTCAGTAACGCGCGAGTCAGACCATGCAACGCCCTGTGGTGCCGTTGGTCCGTCGGACGATGCACCATCAACTGGCCGTCTTCCAGCACAATCTTCATGTCCGAGTGGAACTGCCGGGAGAGACTGCCTTTCGGCCCCGTCACCACCACCTGGCTGCCTTGAATGTCAACCCTCACCCCTTCGGGTAGAGGGATAGGCGTACGACCAATCCGTGACACTACCTGCCTCCCTCAACCTACCATACGTAGCACAGCACTTCGCCGCCCACACCCAGCCGGCGGGCTTGCTGTCCTGTCAACACACCCTTGGGTGTCGTGAGAATAGCGATACCCATACCGCTTCGCACCCACGGTATCTCGGATGCGCGCGTATATACACGGCGGCCCGGCTTGCTCACCCGCTCCATCCCCGTGATTACCGGGTGTCGTTGCTTTCTTTCACCCACATACTTGAGCCGGATTGCCAACTGCGCCTGTGGGCGCGCGTGCGTCACGCGGTAATCCTCAATAAATCCCTCATCTTTCAAGATCTTTGCAATCGCGACTTTGATCTTGGAAGCAGGCACGCGTAGACCGGGGTGCCCTACTATCTGGGCATTCCGTATGCGCGTCAACATATCAGCTATCGGATCAGACATCGTCATCGGATAAGACCTCTCGTTCGCACTTGCTCACCAACTCGACTTCACCACGCCGGGGAGTTCTCCCCGAAGAGCCATCTCTCGGAAGCAGATACGGCACAGTTGAAAACGCCGGATATAGCCCCGTGGGCGACCGCATATCCTGCAACGGTTCCGCACTTGCACCTTATGCTTGCGCCGTGTTTCTCGAATCGGTAGACACTTTCTTGTCATACTTGAATCTCCATTTCGATTACCAACCCTGGCGGCGGAACGGCATCCCCAACAACTCCAGAAGTCGCCGCCCCTCTTCATCAGTACGAGCTGTGGTAACGATGCTAATCTCCATGCCACGTATCTTATCGATCGAGTCGTAATCTATCTCCGTGAACACCAACTGCTCACGCAATCCCAGCGTGAAGTTACCATGCCCATCGAACGTATCCGGGACACCGCGGAAGTCGCGCTGGCGTGGCAGCGCCACGTTGCACAACCGGTCGAGCAACGCCCACATGCGCTCCCCTCGCAGCGTCACCTTGACACCAATGGGACGTCCCTCACGCAGCTTGAAGCTGGCGATAGACTTACGTGCCCGAGTGATGACAGGACGCTGTCCGGTAATCGTCGTCACATCCTGCACCACGTGATCCAACGCCTTCGCGTTTTCCAACGCTTCGCCCACACCCACGTTGACTACAATCTTCCGAAGGCGTGGTACTTCCATAATATTCCGGTATCCAAACTCCTGCATTAGTGCAGGCTGGATCTCTTCACGGTAGATTTTCTGCAAACGCTGCATCAGTCCGCCTTCCTGCCCTAACACCTGCTAGTCAATTGCCTCGCCACACTTCTTGCACACACGCACCTTGCTTCCATCCTCTTGCAGGGTGAAACCTACGCGTGTGCGCTGATTGCACCGAGGGCACACCAGCATGACATTGGAGATGTGAACCGGGGCTTCAAATTCGATGATGCCCGGTTGAATCTGGCCACGCCCAGCACGCATCGGACGTTGGTGCTTCTTGACCATGTTGACGCCAGAGACAACAACCCGACTGTCCTTCGGCATGATCCACTGCACTGTACCGCGCAGCCCCCAGTCATCGCCGGAGATAATCTCTACAGTATCACCCTTTTTGATTCGGCTACCCACCCTACACACTCCTTCACTCGTCCCTCTTACAGCACTTCAGGAGCCAGTGAGACGATCCTCATAAATCCCTTTTCCCGCAACTCGCGAGCCACAGGCCCAAAGATACGCGTACCCTTCGGGTTCAAGCTCTCCCCATCCAGAACAACCGCAGCGTTATCATCGAAGCGAATACTGGAGCCATCGGGGCGTCGGTACTCCTTCGCCGTCCGCACAATCACAGCTCGCACGATTTCACCCTTCTTCACCTGTGCCCTTGGGGTGGCCTGTTTCACGCTTGCTACCACAACGTCACCGACCCTGCCATAGCGCCGCCTAGAACCACCCAACACACGGATGACAAGGACTTCACGAGCGCCGGTGTTATCAGCCACTTGCAGACGGCTTTCCTGTTGGATCATCGCCCAACCTCCGCTGCCCCTTCAGTCGGAGATCGTTTCACGATCTCCTCCACGACCCAACGCTTCTCGCGACTCAGCGGGCGGGACTCGACAATGCGCACAAGGTCACCCACACGGCAGACATTTCCCTCATCGTGAGCCTTGTACTTCTTTGACCTGCGCAACACCTTGCCGTATCGCGGATGTCGCACCAAGCGCTCCACACGCACGACCACTGTCTTGTCCATCTTGTCGCTTACTACGCTGCCAACAAACTGCTTCTTTGTAGAACCGCTCTGTTCCCTCACCGTGCTGCCTCCTCGACTAACTCAGCGGCCAGCTCACGCTCGCGAAGGATTGTTTTCATCCGGGCGATGTCCCGCTTCACGACATCAATCCGGTTGTGATCTTCCAGGCGTCCCAGAGCCAACTCACGGCGCAGAGCGAAAAGCTCTCGACAGGACTCATCCAGCCGCTCTTGCACATCTTCCGTAGTCCAGGTTCGAATTTCCCGTGCCTGCATACCTCTCCTACTCCCCAGCAGAGATTTCTTGCCGCTTCACAAACTGACACTTAATCGGCAGCTTATGGGATGCAAGGCGCATCGCCTCGCGCGCCATTTCCTCATCAACACCACCCAGTTCGAGGACAATGCGCCCCGGCTTGACTACGGCCACCCAGTGATCCACGGCCCCTTTACCTTTCCCCATACGAGTCTCAGCCGGCTTAGCTGTAACCGGTTTATCGGGGAAGACGCGAATCCAGTATTTTCCACGCCGCCGCACGTGACGCACGATTGCTCGCCGCGCTGCCTCCAACTGGCGTGCCGTGATCCACGCGGGCTCCAGAGCCTGCAATCCATAATCTCCAAACGCGATCTCTGTTCCACGCGTGGCCTTGCCCTTCATCCGACCACGCATCTGTTTGCGGTACTTCACCCGCTTTGGCATCAACATCGTCTTACCCTTTCCCCAACAAGTCCAATTTCCTCAAACGTCTAGACGACGAAGGGCTCCTCTTGCGTCTTCACCTCGGGCAATATCTCACCCTTGTAAATCCACACTTTTACCCCAATCCGCCCATAGCCGGTGTGCGCCTCTTCCTGAGCATAATCGATATCCGCTCGTAGAGTCTGCAAAGGCACCCGTCCCTCGCGCACCCACGCTTGGCGCGCCATCTCAGCCCCGTGCAGGCGCCCCTTGCACATCACCTTAATCCCTTGCGCGCCAGCTCGCATTGCTGCCTGCACCACCCGTTTCATCGCCCGGCTATGAGAAATGCGCCGCTCCAATTGGGAAACAACATTCTCCGCCACCAACTTGGCGTCCAGTTCAGGCTGCGCTACCTCTTGCACGTCCACGGAGACTCGCTTGCCAGTCGTCCCCTCCAAATCCTTACGCAGAACCTTGACTGCAGAGCCCTTACGCCCGATGACGATGCCAGGTCTAGCTGTCCAGATGGCCACTGACACCTGATTCGGGAAACGCTCAATCTCAACACGCGAGATGCCGGCACGACCAGCGGTGTCGTGAATCAATCGGCGAATCTTCCTGTCCTCGTGCAGCAGATTGGCGTATTCCTCGCCCTCCGCGTACCAGCGTGCTTTCCAATCTCGAATCACGCCCAGCCTGAAGCCATAGGGGTGAACCTTGCGTCCCAAATCATTCCTCCTTAAACGTAAACGTGCCGTTCCTACTCATAATCCGCGGTTCTCTCCTCCAGCACCAACGTAATGTGCGCAGAACGCTTGCGGATCGGTCGCCAGCGACCACGTCCGCCAAATCGGCGCCGCCAGCCCTTTCCTGGCATCACACCCGGTCCGTCATCGGCTGTAATGCGCGCAACGTACAGATCATCACGCGATATTTCGAAGTTCTCCTCTGCGTTCGCAATGGCAGAGCGGATCAGTTTTGCAACTGGATGTGCTGCTGCATGAGGCATGAAGCTCAACATTTCCAAAGCCTCATTGGCGCCCAACCCACGAACTTGGTCAATCACCCGCCGAACTTTTCGCGCTGGCACCGGTATATGCCTTGCCCGGGCCACCACCCCTGTATCCGTAGCCATACTCTACCTACCCCCTCCTCATATCTTCCGTACCCGACCCTTCCTCTCTCTCACGATGTGACCGCGGAAGGTACGGGTGGGGGCAAACTCGCCCAACTTATGGCCTACCATATCCTCGGTGATGTAGATCGGCACGTGCCTTCGACCGTCATGAACGGCAATGGTATGTCCAATCATGTGTGGAAAGATCGTCGAGGACCTGGACCAAGTGCGGATCAGACGCTTTTCCCCCATCTGGTTCAATTGTTCAATCTTTCGCAACAGCTTCGGATCCACATATGGTATGGGCCTCTTCAATGGAGATCGTGACATTTGTCCACCTCGCTATTCAATCCCCGAAATCCTATCGTCGTCGCTTGCCACGCCGGCGTACGATATACTTATCAGTGGCCTTATTGCGTCTCGTCTTCTTGCCCAGCGTCTTGCGGCCCCACGGCGACTTCGGACTCGACATACCGATTGGGGACCGCCCCTCGCCTCCACCATGAGGATGGTCACGAGGCGACATAGCAGAACCTCGCACCGACGGACGCCGTCCCAGCCAACGTTTCCGGCCTGCTTTGCCCAGCTTGATGTTGCCGTGATCCACGTTTCCGACCTCACCGACAGTGGCCATACATTCCTTGCGCACCAACCGCATCTCGCCACTGGGGAGACGTAGTGTCACGTAGTCTCCCTCTTTGGCCAGAACCTGCGCCGATGTACCAGCCGAACGCACCATCTGGCCCCCTCGTCCAGGATACAACTCGATGTTGTGCACCAAGGTGCCCAAAGGAATGCAATCCAGGGGCAGCGCGTTTCCCACACGGATCTCAGAATCCGCACCGCTCATCACCGTGTCACCAACTTGCAATCCCAGCGGCGCGATGATGTACCGTTTCTCACCATCTGCGTAGACCAGTAACGCAATACGAGCTGAGCGGTTAGGATCGTACTCGATACTCCGCACCCGCGCAGGGATCCCCACCTTGTCGCGATTGAAATCAATCAACCGGTACTGACGCTTATGCCCGCCGCCACGACGGCGCACGGTGATACGGCCATACACGTTCCGGCCAGATCGCTTGCGCAACGGACGCAGCAGACTACGCTCCGGCTCTATACCCGTAATCTCCTCAAACGTCGAGCCGGTCATCCCCCGCCGGCCAGGTGAGGTTGGTTTATAGGTCTTTACTGCCATATACTACCCACCTCCAAGAATGTCCAACCGCTGGCCCTCCGCCAGAGTGACCACGGCTTTCTTCCATTGGGAATGACGCACCACTCGACGACGACCGCGCCGCCTACTAGCTTTCGCAGGCACATTGGTTATATTGACCGCCACAACAGGCACATCAAAAATTTCCTCAACCGCTCGCTTCACTTCGACCTTATTCGCACGGCGGTTTACCTCGAACACGTACTGCCCCAGCTCCGAAGCCTGATAGCGCGTCTTCTCGGTATCAATTGGTCGAATGATCACCTCATAGGGATTCATCGCCACCTACCCCAAAATACCTTCGATCACCTGCAGTGCACCCACTGGCATCACCACATGATCGTATCCCAACAAATCACGGACATTGAGATAACTAGCCCGCAGCGTCTTCACCTTTGGCAGATTGCGTGCTGACTTCTCCACCGGCTCATTTTGCTCTGGAAGCAGAATCAACACACGCTGATCCAGCTTCAGGTTTCCCAGAACCGCCGCTACTTCCTTGGTCTTGGGAGTCGCCATTTGAAGCTGATCCAGCACGAAAATCTGATTTTCCAGCGCTTTGACCGACAGAGCCGAGCGCAGAGCGGCGCGACGCATCTTGCGCGGCATCTTCTTGGTATACTTGCGAGGCTTCGGCCCGTGAGCGATCCCACCACCAACGAACAGGTTGGCATTACGGCTTCCGTGACGCGCACGCCCAGTGCCCTTTTGCCGGTACCACTTTGCCTTGGTGCGATTCACTTCCCCGCGCGACCGCGTCTTATGTGTTCCCTGTCGAGCATTCGCCAATTGACGCACCAAAGCCTGATGCATCAACGGTATATTGACAGGGACACCGAAGATGTCGGAACGCAGCTCGACCTCGCCGACCTTCTCCCCTTTGATGTTATACATCGGAACAACCATGGCTCTCCCTACTCACCCCGTCGCTTGGCCAACTCCCTTGACTTGCGGGCCTGTTTGATCATCACCAATCCACCCTTGGCACCTGGCACACTTCCACGCACCGCCAGCAGATTTCGCTCCGGGTCCACGACTTCCACACGCAGGTTCTGAGCCGTCACTCGGACACTTCCCATATGACCTGGCATCCGCTGCCCTTTCCACACTCGACCAGGATAGGCACAGGCACCAATGGACCCTGGCGCGCGACGCCGGTCTGACTGACCGTGTGTCTTGGGGCCACCCCCAAATCCATGCCGCTTGACCACACCTGCAAACCCGCGTCCCTTCGAGACACCGACCACATCCACACGATCACCTACCTCGAACACGTCCACCAGGATACGCTGGCCTTCCTCGATCTCCTCTTCTTTTCGAGAACGGAACTCCCGCAGGTGACGAAGAGCAGGTAGGCCATTGCGTGTCAAATGACCTTTCTCACCAGCACTCAGCCGTTGCGGCTTGACTTCCTCAAAGCCCAGTTGCACGGCCTCATATCCATCCCGCTCAAGCGTGTTCACCCGTGAGACATAGCACGGACCCGCTTCAATCACCGTCACAGGAACAGCCTCGCCGGCTTCGTTGAATACCTGGGTCATCCCCACTTTTTTGCCCAAAATCGCCTTCACACCACACCTCCCCAGGGGAATGCCGGCCTCGGGCAACAGCCTCATCATCCCCACGCCAGGGACAACTTGGGGGAGAGAGCCAGCCGTACTTCTCCCCCCTCCCCCGTCCCCGCCGCTTGCCTACTATAGCTTGATCTCGATATCTACACCGGCCGGCAGATTCAGCCGCATCAAGGAATCAATGGTCTTATTGTCCGGCTCGATGACGTCAATCAGCCGCTTGTGGGTGCGGACTTCGAAATGTTCGTGCGAATCCTTGTCGATAAACGTCGAACGACGAACGGTGAAGCGCTCGATCCTGGTCGGCAGAGGCACGGGCCCCACAACGGTAGCACCGGTGCGCTCCGCCGTCTCCACGATACGCTTGGCCGACTCATCGAGCACGCGATGATCGTAAGCTTTCAACCGGATGCGGATTTTCTGCTTGGCCATACCTTTATCACCTAATCCAGAACATCAGTGACAACACCCGCACCGACGGTCAGACCACCCTCACGAATTGCGAAACGAAAACCATTCTCGACGGCGACCGGCTCGATCAAATTAACCTCCAGATTGACCCTGTCGCCAGGCATCACCATCTCGACACCCTCTGGCAGTTGGATCTCTCCCGTCACATCCATCGTACGAATATAGAACTGGGGACGATAGCCGTTGAAGAACGCCTTGTGGCGCCCACCCTCCTCCCGCTGAAGGACGTATACCTCGCTCATGAAGTGCCGGTGAGACTGAATGCTGCCTGGGGCCGCAACGACCTGGCCGCGCTGCACCTCATCCCGATCCACGCCGCGAAGCAACAATCCTGCGTTGTCACCCGCCACCACCTTGTCCAGCTTCTTGCGGAACATCTCCATATCGGTGACGATGGTCTTGGTGGGCTCCTCCTGCAGACCCACAATCTCGACTTGCGACATCGGGACCAACGTACCACGCCCAACCCGGCCGGTCACTACCGTGCCTCGCCCCTTGATCGAGAAGACGTCCTCGACAGGCATCAGGAACGGCAGATCCTCGTCGCGCGCCGGCATAGGAACGTACTCGTCAACCACGCGCATCAGCTCCCAGATGCACTGATACTCAGGGGCATCTGGATCCGTGCTTTCACTCTGCAGTGCCTGCAGCGCGCTTCCACGCACGATCGGCGTTTCGTCGCCTGGGAAACTGTACGAATCAAGCAGTTCCCGCAACTCCAGCTCAACCAACTCCAGCAGTTCTGGGTCGTCCATCAAGTCCACTTTGTTCAAGAACACGACGATGGCCGGCACATTTACCTGACGGGCCAAGAGCACGTGCTCTCGCGTCTGCGGCATCGGGCCATCCGCTGCCGAGACGACCAAGATTGCCCCATCCATCTGCGCCGCACCGGTGATCATGTTCTTGATGTAGTCCCGGTGGCCAGGGCAGTCAATGTGAGCATAGTGCCGATTGTCCGTCTCATACTCAACGTGAGCGATGGCCACGGTCAAGATTTTCGTCGCGTCGCGGCGGAACATCTTCACGTCAGCCTTGGCTACTTCGTCATATGCCTGGAACTCAGCATACCCCTTGAAAGAAAGCACCTTCGTCAGAGCTGCTGTCAGGGTTGTCTTCCCATGGTCAATGTGCCCAATCGTACCTATGTTGAGGTGTGGCTTCGTACGTTCAAACTTCTCCTTTGCCATTTCTCACTCCTTTCGGATGATTCTAACTTGCTGTACTACCAGCCTCCGCCATACACAATGGCATCCATCCGTTGTTGGTCTACCGCCGCATAATGATGAAATTCCATCGTAAAAGTGCCCCGTCCCTGCGTCAGGCTGCGCAGGTCCGTTGCATATCCAAACATTTTCGCCATAGGGACAAAGGCACGTATCGCCTGTTCACCTCCGGCCCTCGTCCCCACTTCCTTGATCTCAGCTCCCCGGGCGTTCACATCTCCCATCACTTCGCCCGTGTATACATCGGGGACAACTGTCTCAAGATCCATTACCGGCTCCAGCAAAATTGGAGCTGCCTTTTCAACCGCCTGACCAAACGCTGTCGCCCCAGCTACCTTGAAGGCCAGTTCTGAGGAAGCGTCCTCGTTCCACTCCGCCCCAACCAACCGGACCTTCACGTCGACCAGCCGGTAGCCAGCCAGCACGCCGGTCTCCATCGACTCGCTGCAGCCTCGCTCAACCGCCTCGATGAACTCTCGAGGCAACTCGCCACCCCGCGTGCCGTCCTGGAACACGAATCCTTCCCCACTAGGCAAAGGCTCTACCTCTAACCAAACACGAGCAAAATGCACCCGACCCCCAACCTGGCGATCGAACAATCCTTTGCCCTCAGCCTGCTGAGTAATCGTCTCCCGGTAACTGACCCGCGGACGACTTACCCGCCCACTGATGTTGAACTCCCGCATCAGCCGATCGGTCAGGATCTCCAGGTGCAACTCTCCCATCCCGGAAATCAGCATCTGGCCGGTGTTTTCATCGACCCGCACTACGAACGTGGGATCTTCCTCAGCCAGTCTCTGCAATCCCTCGGTCAACCGATCCTGATCGGCTGCCGTCCTTGGCTCAATCGCCACCGAGATGACTGGCTCAGGGAAAGAAATCGACTCCAGAATGATCGGCCCACTCGGCGCACACAGAGTCTCACCGGTGAACGTATCCTTCAGCCCCAACGTCGCCCCGATGTCCCCTGCGCCCAGTTCCTGGATCTCCTCCCGATGATCGGCAAACATACGCAGCAGCTTGCTGATCCGCTCCCGGTGGCGCTTGGATGCATTAACAACCCTTGCCCCCACCTTCACCTTGCCAGAGTAGACCCGGAAATACGCGAGACGCCCAACGTATGGATCAGTCGCAATTTTAAAGATCAATGCCGCCAATGGCTCATTTGGATCCGCAGGACGCTTCTCCGCCTTCTTTGTATAGGGATTGAACCCTTCGATCGGCGGAACATCCAATGGCGACGGCAGGTACTCCACCACCGCATCAAGCAGAGGCTGAACACCTTTGTTACGCAACGCAGAGCCACACAAGACCGGGTTCAACTGCCCAGACAGTGTAGCCCGGCGCAGGGCCTGCCGCAATTGATCGACCGAGATCTCTTGCCCCTCCAGATAGAGCGTCACCAACTCATCGTCGGTCTCGACGATCTGCTCCACGGCTCGCTCTCGCGCCTCGATCACCGCATCTTTCGACTCAGGAGGTATCTCCACATACTCGGGCTTCGCCCCTAACTCGTCCTTCCAAACAATGGCCTGCATCTCCAGAAGGTCCACCACGCCCCGAAAATTGGCCTCACTGCCGATGGGCCATTGAATGGCGACCGGATCGGACGACAACCGTTCGCGGATTGTCTCAACCGCATGAGCGAAGTCTGCGCCCAGCTTATCCATCTTGTTAATGAAAGCGATCAGCGGCACACCAAAACTTCGTGCCTGTCGCCATACCGTCTCCGACTGAGGCTCTACTCCCGCCACCGCGTCGAAGACAACGACACCGCCGTCGAGGACACGAAGACTCCGTTGCACCTCCGCAGTGAAGTCAATGTGCCCAGGCGTATCTACGATGTTAATCTGAAAGTCTCGCCAGAAGCAAGTCACTGCTGCAGCAGTGATCGTGATACCCCGCTCCCGCTCCTGCGCCATCCAATCCGTGACCGTGGTCCCTTCATCCACGTTACCGATGCGATGGGTACGCCCGGTGTAGAACAGGATACGCTCAGTCGTCGTCGTCTTGCCCGCATCAATATGGGCGACGATACCAATGTTCCGAATACGGTCCAGCGGGTTCTTTTTCACCATCGTTTGCCCGGCCCACCCGCCAGTCGTGCCCACCCATCTAGAACACCCTTATGCTAGAGAGTGGGGCCACCCAGCAAAACGAGCAGCGTGCGACGAATAGCCTACCACCTATAATGTGCAAAGGCGCGGTTCGCCTCAGCCATCTTGTGGGTATCTTCCCTCTTCTTAACCGCTGCCCCAGTTCCTCGTGCCGCGTCCATCAATTCACCGGCCAACTTCTCGGCCATAGATTTTCCAGGGCGACTGTTCGCAGCAGCCAACAGCCAACGCATCGTCAAGCTAAGCCGCCGGCTCGGCGGCACCTCTACCGGGATCTGGTACGTGGAGCCTCCCACACGACGCGGTTTAACCTCCAGTACCGGCGATACGTTCCTCACCGCCTCTTCCAGCACCTCAAGTGGAGGTCGCTTCATCCGAGTCTCCACGATGCCCAACGCGTCATAAACGATCCGCGTGGCCGTGCTCTTCTTCCCATCTTTCATGACACCATTGATGAACCGAGCTACCATCACACTGTTATAGCGGACATCAGGTTCAACTTCTCGCTTGGGCGGACGATATCGTCGTGGCATAAGCTTATCTACCTTTGCCTCTACTTCTTGGGGCGCTTGCTTCCATACTTGGAGCGTTGTTGTACACGGCCTTCCACTCCCGTCGCATCAAGCGTGCCGCGAACCACGTGATAGCGCACACCGGGCAAGTCCTTGACACGCCCCCCACGGACCAAAACAACCGAGTGTTCCTGCAAGGAGTGCCCCTCGCCTGGGATATAGGCAGTCACTTCGATGCCATTGGTCAGGCGCACACGAGCGATCTTCCGCAACGCGGAGTTCGGCTTTTTCGGCGTCATTGTGCGCACGTTTGTGCACACACCACGCATCTGCGGCGCCCCTTTGGAGCGCCGGGATCGGCGCTGCTTAAAGGAATTAAACGTGTACTGCAACGCAGGCGCCTTGGACTTGCTCTCCTTCGGCTTTCTTCCCTTACGAACCAATTGGTTGATAGTGGGCACATCTACCTCCCCACGAACTCAGTGAAGAAGGCCATCCACCCGTACCGATGGCCTTCATCGAATCATTCAGCAATCGCTCTCGGTTTGTCAACCGGGCAGCAGGGGTTTTGCTGCTACCCTCCCTAACGAGCGTTTATTTTACCACGAAATTCTGGAAAGTCAAACACACTTTTTAGGGGCGTTGAGTGCCCTCCGCTACGCCGGCTGGAAGGAACCTGGGCAGAGGTCAGCCCTCGACCCACCACTAAGCAGGACGCCGTACCGCACTAACGCGTCCGCCGCCCCAGGCTCAGGAGCCCCATGCCCAGCATGGGGACCTTGGTCTTCTCCTCATCCCTGCCGAAGTTCAACACTTGACCTTCTTGAGTGATCGCCTCGACCGCCAACCCCAGGCTCTGCAGCTCCTTCACGAGCACCTTGAACGAAGCCGGGACTCCTGGCTCTTGGACGGGTTCCCCTTTGACGATTGCTTCGTACGTCTTGACCCGACCTTGCACGTCGTCCGACTTGATCGTGAGCATCTCCTGGAGAGCATGGGCGGCCCCATAGGCTTCCAGTGCCCAAACCTCCATTTCGCCAAATCGCTGACCACCGAACTGCGCCTTGCCACCCAGTGGCTGCTGGGTCACCAGACTATAGGGTCCCGTCGAGCGCGCATGCACTTTGTCCTCGACCAAGTGGGCGAGTTTCATGATGTAAATCATACCCGTCGTCACAGGTTGGTCGAATGGCTCACCCGTTTTGCCATCGTAGAGAATCATCTTGCCCAGCACAGGCAATGGCTCAGAGGTTTCTACGCTGACCTGTACAGCCAGATTCTCTATGACCTCGTCATCCAGGTCAGTCACATCCTGACCACGATCCTCCAACCAGATACGCAGACAAGCGACCCGCGCTCGGCGGTCTACCATGGTCTGCTCGGCCAGTGAGCGCGTGTCATCCTCAAACGAGAGCAACTCATCCGGCTCATACCCTCTCTCTCGCAGCCACTCGCGCAGCACCGCTCGCCGGGCATAGACATACTCGGTGATCAAGCGGTCCACATCGTAGCCCTGTCCCACCAGCCACGCCACGATATACAGCCGCCGAGCCTCCTCGTCATCCCTCAGTGTATCCAAAGGATAATCCTGGCCCTTCAGCCAGGCCCAGGCACGCTCGGTGATCTCATCCCAAGCGCGATCGATGAGCCAGGCTCGCGCCAGCTCAGCCTCAACCTGCGACTCGTTGGCACCGTCAAAAACGGGTGTTACCGCACGAAAACCAAGTCGATCAACAGCCCATCCCAGATGAGTCTCTAGGATCTGACCGATGTTCATCCGTCCCGGCACACCCAATGGGTTCAATATCACGTCAATCGGCGTGCCATCGGGGAGGAAAGGCATATCCTCAACAGGAACCACCTTGGAAATAACGCCCTTGTTTCCATGACGACCTGCCATCTTGTCACCCTCTTTGATCTTCCGCAACTGAGCCACGCTGACACGGACCATCTTTTCCACACCCACCTTGAGATCCCGATGCTCCTCACGGTCGAAGACTTTGACATCTACGACCTTGCCGCGTTCACCGTGGGGCAGGCGCAGACTGGAATCCTTTACCTCGCGGGCTTTCTCACCGAAAATAGCACGCAGCAGCTTCTCCTCGGGACTCAGTTCTTTCTCACCTTTGGGTGTGATCTTACCCACCAGGATATCAAGAGGTCCCACCTCAGCCCCGACACGGACGACCCCTTCCTCATCCAGATCTTTCAACGCTTCATCGCCCACGTTGGGTATGTCACGGGTGATCTCCTCTGGACCCAGCCTGGTGTCACGAGCCTCTACCTCATGCTTCTCGATGTGGATAGACGTAAACTTATCCTCGCGCACCAGTCGTTCGCTGATCAAGATTGCATCCTCGAAATTTCCACCCTCCCACGACAGGAAAGCGCACAATACGTTTTGCCCGAGCGCCAGCTCGCCTCCTTCAGTTGAGGAACTGTCCGCCAAAACTTGGCCTTCGTGCACTCGCTGACCTTTACGAACAACGGGCCGATGGTCAATACAGGTGCTCTGGTTCGAGCGCTGGTACTTGTGAAGCTGGTACGTATGCGATCCTTCAGGCTGGCGCACGATGACCTTATCACCTGTCACGCTGACCACCTCGCCGTCATCTTTTGACAGCAAAACCTGCCCAGAATCGAGAGCTGCCCGCCACTCCATCCCAGTTCCTACAACCGGCGCTTCGGGCTGAATAAGAGGCACCGTTTGACGCTGCATGTTGGATCCCATTAGCGCACGATTGGCATCATCGTGTTCCAAAAAAGGAATCAAGGCTGCCGAAACGCCTACGATCTGGCAGGGCGCTACGTCAATATAGTCGATCCTCTCCGGTCCAGTCCACAAGAACTTGTCGGCACGCCGGGCTGAGATGCGCTGGCGCGCGAAATGTCCTTCCTCATCCAGTTCGGCATTGGCTTGCGCAACCGTGTAGAGGTCCTCCTTGTCCGCCGAGAGGTACACAAGTTCATCGCTCACCCTTGGCACAACGGGAACTTCATCTGGAAGATCGAGGGCAGCAACCCGTGCAGCGAACTCAGACGTCACTTTTGTCCCTGCCTCGACCACTACTTCGCCGCTCTCGGCATCAACCACGTCCTCCAGCAGCGTGTGACCGACAAGTGCTTCGGCAGTAGGCTCCACAGCGTGAACCACCTTGCGATAAGGCGTCTCGACGAAGCCCAGGGAATTGACGCGGGCATGGGTTGCCAAGCGGCCGATCAATCCGATGTTGGGCCCCTCCGGCGTCTCGATGGGGCAGATACGCCCGTAGTGGCTGTAGTGCACGTCGCGCACATCGAAGCCGGCTCGTTCACGTCGCAATCCACCGGGCCCCAGTGCCGACAGCGTACGTTTGTGGGTCAGTTCCGCCAGAGGATTGGTCTGCTCCATAAACTGCGAGAGCTGACTGGAGCCAAAGAACTGGCGAATGATTGCAACTACAGGGCGAATGTTGACCAAATTCACCGGGGTCAACGACTCCGACTCCCGAATGGACATGCGCTCCACGACCAGCCGCTCCATACGACGAAGACCAATGCGCAGCTTATTCTGAATCAGCTCCCCTACCGTCTTGACACGACGGTTGCCCAGATGGTCAATATCATCCGCATCCTCAATGCCGTTGTTAATGCGGATCATGTGCTCCACCAGGGCTGCCAAATCCTGCTTGGTGATATTGCCATGCTCGGGATGTATACCAAGACCAAGCCGCTGATTCAGCTTATACCGTCCCACTCGTTGGAGATCATAGCGCCGAGGATCGAAAAGCTGTTGTTCCAAATACTCACGCGCATTCTCCAGCGTGGAAGGATCGCCCGGCCGCAATCGCCGATAGAACTCCAGCAGTGCTTCCTCAGCCAATGTACGACCATCTCTGGGTTCCCAGTTCGGCTCCTGACGGATCGTCGTAGGAAGGTATTGATGATTCGGGTTGGTGTCCGCATCCTGGAAAAGGGCCTGCAACTCTTCGTCACTCCCAGTGGTCAGAACATCACTTCCCATCCCATCGTCCACGGCTGCCAGAGCGCGCAACAGGATCGTAACCGGCAACGTACGCTTACGGTTGAACTTGATGGTGATATAATCAGACTTTCGAGTCTCAAACTCCATCCAGACACCGCGGTCTGGAATAAGCTTGGCCGTACTTAGCCGTCGACCGGTGACCCGGTCCTCCACGACATCGAAGTACACGCCGGGCGAACGAATCAACTGGCTGACGACGACCCGCTCAGTACCATTGATGATAAACGTACCATTCTCGGTCATCACTGGAAAGTCACCGAGGAAGATCTCAGATTCAACAATCTCTCCAGTGTCACGATTGTCGAGAACCACATGAACATACAGAGGGGCCGCATACGTGATGTCTCGATCGAGGCACTCTTCCTCAGAATACTTCGGCTCACCAAAGCGATAGCCAAGATCAAACCGCGCTTCCATGGCCTTGGACCCAGGGAAATACAGTTTGAGATTGCCGTTGAAACTTTCGATAGGGGAAATCTCGTCAAAAAGCTGAGCCAGGCCCTCCTCTTGGAACCAACTGAAGGACTCGAGCTGAACCTCAATCAACTGCGGCAGTCTCTCTGCGTTGGTAATGCGGGCATAAGACTTACTCCCCGGATAGGCCATTAACATCTTTCCTTTCTCTATCTGAAAACACTCGGACGAACATACCGACATTTATGTCATTAGTTACAAAATAGGCGAACTGAAATTATAACACAAAAATCGTATCTGTCAAAACTATTCGGCACCGGCAATATGAGCACGATTGTATCGAATAGCGCAGCGATGGCTGTAATAGCGATATGAAGTTTGTCACCCAGGAGATGTGTCATTAGCCACTACGCTATATGACAACTTTGCAGTACCATGTAGGTGAGGTGGTGGCTGAAGTCAGCCACAAATACACCTCTCCTCCTTTCCTTGGCCGTAGGCCCCCTGGGTGGTTCCAGGGGGCCTTGGTCGTATATTCGAGAGACCTGCGTCTTCGCTCCAATCACCCCGTCACCCGCTCAATTTCTAATTCGGATGCGATGCACCAGATCCAGTCGCATTTGAACCAACACGCGCAGTTCTTGAAATCCGGCATTCTCCAGAGCTGTGACCAGTGATTGAGCCGGATTTGGCAAGACACTCTCAACCATCTTCTTATGAGCGCCGAGCAGGCTCGCCAAACCGCACTGGACCAGCATCGCCTCAAGACGATGACCACCTCCAGGCCGCACCAGAACTTCCAACCGGTCTGGACGTCGTCTGCGCTCACGCATTGCACGCACTGCTCCCAGAAATGCGCCTTCCTGCTCGACCACCCACCAGACCTCGCGCCGTCCCTCCAGCCAACAATCGAGAGTACGCTCCCAGCCCGGTCGATAGTCGCTCCTGCGCAACTCCAGCAACGGGCGATGCGGTCCAGAGACGATAGCCTGCACCAGTTCGATGAGTGCCACGCCGTCCTGGCTGCGCCCCCGACGCAAGGAGGGAGGGTACGTTTGTGCCCCCCTGGTCCAGGGCAAACCAGCAGAACGGAGCATATGCAGCGTCCTACCCACCTCGCGGAAGCCCAAGTGGCTATACAGTCGCCCTGCTACATCATTATCGGCGCGTACCTCCAACCCTACCCAGCGTCCACTTCGACGGGAGATAGCCTCCAGGGCGGCGTGCATCAGCGCACTGGCGATGCCGCGTCTGCGCCAGTCGGGGTGGACTGCTACATTGCCAATGAAGAACCCACCCCACTCGAGTGCCCGTCGCAGGGAGACGTTGCCCACCACCCGGCCCTGCTCAACCCACACGAAGCCCGGTGCAACCCCAGCCCGGCCCAAACTGGGCCAATACAGCCAGCTCAGCAACGGACCCCAACGGGCAACCCGGTACATCTCCGCCAGTGCTATGTCACCATCAGGAGCCAGCCTGTCTTCGAAGGCAACGGCTATCAAATCAGCGACCGATTTCAGATCACGGCGAGGATCGAAGGGACGGACACCACTTTTGACGCGATCCCCACGCAGCATGGCGGTTACCACGGACTGGGTCTCCACAGTGTCAAACCGATCAATCTCCTACACGGACAATCGCGCGACGGCAAGGCATACCGAGATAGGACTCCAAGCCAGGGTATGACAAAGAGCAAACTCGCGCCGGTCACAGCCGCTCTTTCAGATAACGACGCAACAGATCGAGTGCCGCCTGTGCGGAGGATTCCTTATTCTCCGTCCGGACCCCACTCCACACGTGCCGCTCCACCCAATCACCATCCGGCGCGGACAACGCGACGAAGACCAGGCCCACAGGCTTCCCTGGCCTACCACCGTCCGGCCCGGCAATGCCCGTCACGGACAAACCAATGTCAGCGCGGAATGCACGTTTCACTCCCTGAGCCATCTCCAGTGCTGTTTGTTCACTCACCGCGCCATAATGGAGTATCGTATCGTGGCACACGTGAAGGATTCGTTCTTTGACTTCCGAGGAATAAGCGGTGATCGAACCCTGATAGTAGGCCGAGCTTCCAGGGACGTTGGTGATGAGGTGACCGATGAGCCCACCCGTACACGACTCGGCCACTGCCAAGGTCACCCCATGATGTTTAAGCAGTCTACCGATGACTACCTCAAGAGTTTTATCCATCCCAAGCTACCATCTGCCCCCAATATAACCAACAGACCCCGGCTAGTCGCCAGGGCTGAGAAGCAGATCTATGCCCCCAAAGGGATTCGAACCCTTGTCGCGGGCTTGAAAGGCCCGTGTCCTAGACCAGGCTAGACGATGGGGGCGCCTGCGGACACATTTTACCACAAAGCCCTTTTCCGTCAAGGGCTGTTCGGGTGAACAACAGTAGCCACAGTACTGTTTTGTCCCTTGTCTGCGCGACGTGCAGGCCAATCTACGATAGCTCAGCCTGCAGCCGACCCTCGCCACTCCATTCCCGTGCCTCTGCCAGATTCTCGTACAACGTGCGACTGAACCCTGTGACCGCAAGGAATCGATCCAGCAGTGCACGTTCCATCTCAGCGGTACGGACTTCAAGATAGGCACTATAGATCAAGGCCAAGTCAAGATCTAACGCCTTATCCAGCGTAGACATCATCGATGGGAGATCGCTGGATTGCTCCCCAACCTTCCTCTGAGCCAACTCGAACAGATGCCCGCGCGCCAACCCTGCCAGCAGAATGAACTCCTCAAACGTCAGATCAATCTCTACCAGTTTTTGCCCAAATGCCCAACGTTCCTCAATGTAGTCGCCATCAAATGTGCCATCCAGCAAACCCATCAGCCAATCACCTAGCACACTGTGCAGACGTTGGACAAAGCGCGCATTGGCCATCAGGGGCTGTGTACCCTTCAGTCTTGACAACTGCCTGCCGAGAGCTTCGATCACGCCAGCCACATCGGAATCCAGGCAGCGACGCAGCCCTGTCATGCGCGCCTGGTCAGCTAAGTCCCACCCAATGAGAACTTTCACCTTGTCAAACCAGGTCATCCCCATGGCGCACATTCACCACCTAACCTCTTCATAGTCCCGTGAGCCCCTCTCGCGCTGGCTCATACCGGATGCTTCCCCCCAGCCACATCGTACACCCCTGCCATCGCACCACAGCCGTTCAAACACAACGACGCAAAGAGAATCATCTGATGTTCGGCCAAGGGTAGGATACCACAGAAACCTGATCTCGCAGGTTGCGAAGGGGTTACGGTTTGGTTACAGGAAGTGCATAGTCAGTCTGTGCTGGGACTACTGGTGGCGAACATGTAACCAACACCACGCACGTTGAGGATATACTTGGGATTAGATGGATCGGCCTCCATTTTTTTGCGCAGACGGCGGATATGGACTCGGACAATCGCGCGCGCGCCCCAGGCATCCGTTTCGTATCCCTGCGCACGCCGCACCAATTCCTGAGGGCTCCAGACCTCATCTGGAGTTTCCATCAGGCAAACCAATATCTTGAACTCAGTGGGAGTCAGTTCAAGCGGACGCCTTTGCAGCATGGCGACGTGCTTCTGCCGATCAACCACCACACCGCGAATTTGGATGAAGCGATCGGGCTCAGGCGGCGCCATCTCTTCAACTGCCTCTGTCCCTTCCACCACGACCAACTCGGAGAGCGTCTGCTTGAGTTGACTGACCAGATGCTGACGCTGCTGCTCCTGCTTGCGCTTCGCGAGGCCTTTCCTCACACTCTCCAGAACCTCCGGGATCGGGCAGGGCTTAAGCAAGTAGTCGTGCGCGCCATTCCGAATGGCTTGGATTGCCGTTTCCAGCGTTCCGAAGGCAGTCAGCAGGACGATCACGGTGCCAGGGGACTCCCGCTGTACCACTTCAGTCACCTCGAGCCCATCCATCCCAGGCATCTTGAGGTCGAGCACCATCAGGTCAAAGGGGCCGCTCTTGTTCAACAGGCTCAGTGCTTCCTCACCACTGGCGGCTGTAGCTACCTGGTAGCCTTCCAATCTCAATATCTCCGCCAGGGAGACGCGCGCTGCAGCCTCGTCGTCCACTACCATAATATGTGCTGCTCTGCCTTGCTCTGTCATATCTCTGCACTCACTGTCTAGCATGATCGAACGTGACTGTGTCCTCCACTGCTTCCCGGCGCACGGGCAACCTCACAGTGAAGATTACTCCTTGATCCGATTGGCTCGAGACCTCGATCGCGCCCCCGTGGCGCTCAACGATCCCATAACTGATGGCCAGCCCCAAACCAGTTCCATCGGGCTTGGTCGTATAGAAAGGCTCAAACAAATGGGCCATTTGCTCGGGTGACATACCCTGGCCAGCATCCCGAAAACGCGCCAACACCCACTCGCCGTCATCTGAGAGCGTTGTCTCCAGCCACAGATTGCCGCCCGAGGGCATAGCCTCGACAGCATTGATGACGATGTTTAGGAACACCTGGGTAATCTGGTCAGCAACTACCGGCACCAGGGGTAAGTCAGGGCTCAAAGATGGATGTACACAGACACCCCCGTGCTGCAGCCGTTTGCGCGCCAGTGCCAGCACGTTTTCCACAACACTGTTGACATTGGTAGGGACCACACCGCCACGCGAAGGCCGGTAGAAATCCAGCATGCGCTGCACGATTTCGATCAGCCGTTGCACTTCGGCCTGGGCCATGCTGAGATACTGCCAGCGCTTACCGTCAGCCAGCCCCTTATGAAGGCCCAGATGCAGACTGTTGTGGATGGCCTGCAAGGGATTGTTGATCTCATGCGCGATGGAAGCAGCCAGCCGGCCGATGGCTGCCATCTTCTCTGCCTGCACTAGTTGCGCCTGAGATCGTTCCAGCTCTTTTGCAAAGTCAGCCAACTCGCTGTACAGATTCGCATTGTCGACCGCTACCGCAACCGATGCAGCCATCGCCTGCAGCAGTTCCAGGTCCTGCTGGGTGAATGCGCCATCCAACCTGTTAATCACCTCGATAGCGCCGATGACCTGATCGCGGATTTTCAGAGGCACACACAGGATGGAGCGTGAAGTAAACCCCATCTCCTCATCCACTTCGACTGAGAAATGGGGGTCGCGCTCCACATTGTTGACGAGCTTGGGTTCGCCGGACTGCACCACGTACCCCACGATGCCCTCTTCCGGCTGAATAGTCCGTCCAGTGATCCAACCTTGTTCAGGGCTGAAAGTCTTGCGGAAGACCACTCCCCCAATCTCATCGTCCACCAACACGAGAGAACCAGCCTCAACCTGCAGGATTTCGCGAATGCCCTGCATGGTCGACTCCAACACCTCGTCTAGTTCCAGGCTGGAGGTGACCATACGATTGATCTCGATAAGAGCGGACAACTCCTGGTTTCGCCGCCGGAGGGCTTGCTCGCTGCGGCGAATACGCATAACAGCGTCAATCCGGGCCAGCAGTTCCTGGGGATCGAACGGCTTGGTGAGATAGTCGTCAGCTCCCAATCCCAGGCCCAGGGTCTTGTTGCTGATTGAATCGAGAGCCGTGGTCATAATGATGGATGTGTTACGCAGCGCGGAGTCCGCCTTGACGCGGGTGATCACCTCGTATCCATCCATTTCCGGAACCATGATATCCAGCAGAATCAAATCGATGTCACGGCCCGCTTCCGCCTCACGCCGCAAGAGGGAAAGGGCTTCGTCGCCAGAATACGCAACCTGCACCTGGCAGCGTACCAGTGCCAGCATGCTTTGCATGAGCTCCACCATCTCAGCGTCATCTTCGACGATGAGAATGCGGGGGGGGGGCGACTGCTGATCGTCTTGCATCTCGTAAGATAATGCGTAAGCGTTATATGGTAACCGGTTTTCCCAACAACTGATTATACGTCTTTTGCAAACGTGCACAAGTGCACATCACTCCACGTCGAGCCTCTCGACGTTCCACAATTCGCTCGGTGCTGTGGGGTCCAGCGCGAAATTCAGCACACTTGGCCTGGCAATAGCAAACCGAGGCCAGATGAACAGTGGGATGGCGGGAAGCTCCTCGGAGAAGATGGCTTGTGCCTGCTTGTGATACTGTACATACTCAGAGGTACCGGGCAACGCCCAAAGCGCCGCCTGGCATACGGCGTCGTAATCGGGATTGCTGTAACCGGTGACGTTGCTCCCAGACCAACGCTCTTCGTCCGGGATCTCCGAGGACAGATAACGCCCACATAGGGGAACCATATCGAACGACCACGCCGTTTCAGCCATATCGAACTGGCGGCCGAAGAGCGGCCCTTCAGGCCCATCAGCCAAGAACTCCCACGAGGGTTGAGTTTTCACATCCACACGCACGCCACAGTCAGCCAGGTAGGCCTTGACGATTCGAGCGCCCTTCTGCGAAGCCGGGTTATCCGCAGACGCCAGCAGTGTAACTTCAAACGGTGTCCCTGTGCGTACTCCTGGAATACGCTGAGCCTCACGCACGCCATCCTCGTCCTGATCCAGCCACCCCACTTCCTCAAGCAACGCACGACCAGTAGGCGGGTCGTAATCCCAGCGAACGAGACGGTCACCCGCATAGAGTGGGTGTTCCGGCGGAAGGAAACCGTCCAGCACAACACCGTACCCGTCAATAACCTCATCCACGATGGCCTGGCGGTCGATGCACTGAGCGATGGCCTGTCGCACCCGCACATCCCCGAAGAAGTCGGTTTGCCGGTAGTCAGGCACCGGGTCAATCCCAAAGCCAATGTGCTCCCACCCGCTGTTGGGCGCGGAAAACACCTTCAGCAAGCCACGCTCTTCGGCCTGCGCCAGAAGCGGCATAGACGCCTGGAAATCGGCATCGTGGGTCCCGATGTCACACTCCCCGGCCAGAACGCGGGCGACCACTTCTGGTCCACCCGAGGTAAACCGAAACACGATCTGATCCAGCTTTGGCAGCCCTTCAGCAGCCTGGAAGTAATGAAGATTGGGAGAGAGGGTGATGCGATCTCCCGCCACCCACTCATCGACGACGAACGGCCCCCAGCCCAGTGGGTATCGCCGGGTCTCATCCGCCCGGAGCAACTGTTCCGGAGCCCAGCGCTCCAATTGGTGACTTGGGAGAGGGGCGAAGAAATTCAGGGAATACGTGGGATCAATGAAGCCTGGTAACCCGACCCACTTGACACGAAACGCATCCAGCGACCAATAGAGGGCCGTGCGGTCCACCAGGTAGCGGCCGCCAGGTGTAGCAGGATCGGAGGCGACTTCGAAGGCGAACACCGAGTCAGCCGCTGTGACCGGTTCGCCATCGGACCAGGTCACGTCCTCCCGCAACGAGAACGTGACCTCCATTTTCTCCATCCACAGCGGCTCACCATCGAACGCAACCACGCATTCCTCAGCACGACAGCCAACGGGACGGACGAGCACGCCCTCCACAAGTTCCACGACCTCGCCTGCCGCGTTTACCACGCGGTCCCCCTCACGCACACGCACACGGCGCACCACGGCGTCGCCATCTGCGATACTGGGCATTTTCTCCAGGATCACGGGCCGATAGGCATAGTCGACGTAATCGATGGGGCCATCGTAGATCGCCTCCATCACATGCCGGGTGGCCGCCAGACCGGAGCCACCATACAGATATAGCGTATCGGGTTCGCCATCCAGACATACCGTGAGTACTTTTGGCTCTGGAGGCAGAGGGGGCGGCGTGGGGGAGGGCGTAGCCGTCACCACCACCGTCTCTGGTGGCGTCGTCACAGTGACAGTCACGATCTCAGGTGCGCAACTCGCAATAGACAAGCAGAGTGCGCCAGCAAATACCCAAACAACCCATCGTTGATGCAACATCGCTCTCTCCCAGAGAGCGAGTATAACACCACACGCACCAGAGTGCAACCAACCAAGGTGCATCTCAGGAGCGCATGATTAACTTGGAGCCACGACGGTCTCGTTCTGGCCCAGGATCTCGCGGAGAAACGGGACGTGCGCTTTGGGGGATGGACGCAGCAAGTGACAGCCGGCGGTCAAGCCTGCCCATGCGAGGAACACCAGCGGAGCATAGATAAGGGCAAGGAACAGAACGAAACGCGAATCATCCAACCGATTGTGGAGGGGGTAAAGAGGGAAGTAAACGATATCAACCGGTGAGCCGATACCCAGGCTGGACCACTCCATACCCCCAACCTCGGAGGCACCATCCACGACTCGACCACGGGGCGTCGTGAAGCGGTAGGCCACAAAATACCGAGCGCTGAATTCCGATTCTTCCTGGCCTTCGTTCAGCTCATACCAACTGTCGATTACCTCGGCGGTGACGTGCCGGCCCAGGATCCAAATGGAGAGATCTTTGGCCAGGCTGACGACCAGAACCGCGAGACAAATCAGACCAAGTATCAGGATCAGGACACCGGCCAACGTCTTACCCGCAGGACGACTTCCCATATTGACATCCACCATCCTTCTAGTTTCAGGCAGGACTCGGAACTAACCCAAAGCTCCACCGCTTGTTCCATGGCCCAGGATCTCCCGAATCGACGGCACCGTTTCGGGGGGCGGGTCCGCCCGCATCAGGTGCAAGCCCCCCCGCAACCCGACCAAGCTCAAAGCTACAAACGGCACGTAGGCCAGGACGAGAACTGGAATCAGACGAGATTCATCCAGCCGGTTGTGAGCTGGATATAGTGGGAAATAGACGACATCGATCGGACGCCCTACCTCCAGGCCGCCTATTGTAGCTGGCGGCACGTTCGCCTGCTCCTGGTAGACGCCACTCGCCATTCCCGACTCATCGGGAAGAAGCCCACTGCCTCCGGGGCCCTGCTGGGCCCCCCTCCCCAGGCCGACCCACTCCTGTGGCGCAACGCTCGTAGAACGGGTGAAGACCCGCCCATCCGGGGTGGCAAACTCGTAGCGCAAGAAATAGCGGAACGTGCGTTCCTGTTGATCATCTGCACTGGTCTGTTCAGACCACATTTCCACCACCTGCCCGGTGGTGCGCCGCCCCAGAATCCAGAGGGAGAGATCGCGGGCCAGGTAGAAGACCGTCAGGACCAGACATATCGTACCACAAGCCAGGAACAGTCCGCCCAGCAGTCTCTTACCCCAGGATCGATCATTGATGAATTTGATGGCACGTTTCACGATTCTATCCTCCTGCGTCATCCCCCCTGCACGTTCTAGAGACGTCCCAGACAAGCTAACGTTCAACTGGTTTACTTCCCGTGAGCCCCGAAGGTTCAAATCGTGGTTTACATCCCGGAAGAACCAGAAGCGGGCGGCAGTGTATCGCACACCGCCACCCGCTACGATGTAGAATTGATTGGACGAACACGACGGGAGGTGCCCCCCCCTCGCCAAACCAGTAAGCTACAAGCCCCCGCCCTTGCCACGCATGCGCGGGTCGAGGATGTCACGCAGGGCATCGCCCACCAGATTCCAAGCCAGCACGAACAGGACGATCGCCACACCTGGATATACAACGATGTACCAATGATTGGCCAGCGACGGGATCCAACTCCGGGCGAAACTGATCATCTGGCCCCAGTCAGCGTAGCCCCGCTGCGCGCCCAGCCCCAGAAAGCTCAGGGCCGCGAAGGTCAAAACGTAGGAGCCGGTGTCCATCGAAGCGATGACCAGCACCGGGAAGACTGCGTTGGGCAGCAGGTGACGGAACAAGATGCGCAGGTTGCTAGCGCCAATCGTGCGCGCCGCCAATGCATACTCCAGGTCCCGGACAGCCAGGATGTTGCCCCGGATCACCCGGGCGTAGGTCATCCAGCCGAAGAAAATGATGGCCAGCATCCCGGTGAGGATCTGAAGTTGGATCGGATCGACCTGCTCGGTGGGGTTGTGTCCGAAGGTCAACAGTGCCAGGATCTTGGCCAGGAACATCAAAGGCCCCGCCTCGCCCCGACCGTAGATCGTCTGCAACACCGAGCTGAGCGTGATCGCGGCCAACAGGAAGGGGAAGGCCTGGAAGATCTCCGTGACCCGCATGAGCACCTCGTCGATCCACCCACCGTAATACGCCGCGACCGATCCAATGGTCAGGCCGACGATCGATGTGAAGATCGTGATGACCACGCCCACACGGAAGGCCGTACGCGTGCCCCAGATCACACCGTAGTAGATATCGTACTGACCCTCTGTCGTGCCTAGAGGATGCACGTCACTGGGACCCTCGGGCATCGTGCTGAACCCATCCCGGGGGATCATGTAGGGATCGCGCGAGTTCTCCGGTGGCGGTGCCATCCTTGGAGCTGCGACGGCGACCACGGCGAAGAGCACCAGCAATATGATTCCGGCCAGAGAAGCCGGATTCGTCAACAACTTCTTAACAACTTTCATCCTAGCAAACCGCCTCTAATATAATCTCTCAAGCCAGGCAGGCTCCGTCAGTGTAACCGTATCCGGGGATCGATGAAACCATAGAGCACGTCCACGAGCAGGTTACCGCAAACCAGGACAACACTCGAGAACAGCGTGATACCGAGCACCGAGATCACATCCAACGAGAGCGCCGCCTGGGCCAGGAAGGAACCCATCCCCGGATAGTTGAAGACAGTCTCGGTGATCACCACCCCGTTGAGCAGGCCAATCAACACGAGGCCGCCGATGGTGACGATCGGGATCAACCCGTTGGACACGGCGTGTTTCCAGATCACCACATTCTCAGCCAACCCCTTGGACCGGGCCGTGGTGATATAATCCTGGCGCAAGGTATCGAGCATCGATGAGCGCGTGACGCGCAGCATCAAGGCCCAGTTGAGATACGTCAACGTCGTGACCGGCAGCACCAGGTGTCTGAGGCTGTCCAGAAATATATCGAAACGCAGGTTCAGTAGCGCGTCGATCGTGTTCAACTGCGTGTATCGCGTGAAGGCGTCAGACTGGACGATACGCGACGCCCAGTCAGACAATCGCGACGGAGGGAACCAGCCCAGCCGGGCGTAGAAAACCATCAACACAAGCAAGCCAAATACAAAAGTGGGGATCGACCAACCGACGATGCTGAACACGCGCAGCACCTGATCCAAGAGCTTGTTGTGATGCACAGCGGAGAGCACGCCCAGCCAGACACCGATGCCGATCATCGGCACGGCAGACCACAGCGCCAACTCGGCCGTGGCAGGCAGACGGCGACCGATGACCTCCGCCACTGAACTCTTGCCCACCTTAGAGAATCCCAGGTCCCCCCGGAGGACGCCGCCCTTGATCTCTCCGGTATCGGGGTCCTTGCGCCCCACCATCCAATTCCAATACTGGATGTGGATCGGATCGTTCAACCCATATTTCTCGATAATACCATCAATCGCCCCCTGGCGCTTGGGGATGTCCGTAACGTACAACGACGCCCGCTCATAGGGGGTGAGCATGGAGAGCATGGCAAAGATGAGCAGCGTCACACCGAGCAGCAAGACCGGCACGATCAACAACCTGCGGACGATATAAGCAAGCATAGGTAATCACAACCTCCCTCACGCCCACTCCCGTGCTCGCACCGTGGGCAGAGATAGATTTCAGAGAACGGGGAGCCGGAGCACGTCCGGCTCCCCGTGTCGTTACATAGAGCGGATCACAACTTTACGGCGCTTCCTTAGACAGCGCATACACGTAGGAGTGCTCCGCCGCCGAGTAGGCGGGATTGTAGTAGAAATTCTTGATCCACGGCTGCAGGTGGACGCGCCCGACGGACTGGTACATCCAGATGACGACGGCGTCTTCCTGCGACTTGAGCTGGATCTCCTCGTAGATCGGACGGCGATCCTCGACTGCCGTGAGCGAGGCCGCCTCTTCGATCAGCGCGTCGAACTCAGCCGCCTTCTCCTCGGGCATATTGATCACCCGGCCGTAAGCACCCTGAGAGTGCAGGAACGGGTGCACCCAGTTGTGCGGGTCGTGGAAGTCCTCCAACCAGCCACCGACGTAGATCGGCAGTTTCTGGGCGCGCCGGCTGTTCAAGAGCACCGGCCACGGCATACCGACAACCCCGACGCTGAACTTGGGGTTGACTGCCTCGAGGCCAGCCTTGAGGATCTCTGACGCCAGACGGCGGGTGTCGTTGCCGGTGTTGTAGGCCATCTGGAAGTAGAAGCCCGTATCCCACACTGCGCCATCCCAGGCCTGCTTGAGCTCTTCCTCGCACTTGGCCGGGTCATAGGAGTACAGTGGGGCCTCGCCCTCGCGGTAGCCCATCATGCCAGCGATGATCGGGCCCTGGGCCTGGATGCCCTCACCGTTCAGCGCATCCTGGATCATGGCGTCAAAGTCGAAGCAGTAGTTGAACCCTTTGCGGACGTGCTCGTCCAGGAAGAAGTCCGGCGGAATGCCGTTGCCATCCAGCTCACCACTACCGATGAAGGGGTTGCCACCCTCGGCGTTGATGTTCCAGTTAAACTGTGCGGGCGTCATAGCGACCTGCGGCAGGTCACGGTAGACCTGGACGTAACCCGCTGGGTTGCCTTCCTCGCACGTGCCATCCGCGTAGCACATGGTCTTGTAGTAGGGCTCAAGCTGGGGACGATACTGCGGCGGGACGTAGATGTAGTCGGCGTCGCCGGCCTCGAACATCGCCAGGCGGGTGCCCCACTCGTCAATGTTCTTGATCAACACGCGCTTGATGCTGGGCACGCCGCTGGGGCCACCCTCCCAGATCGGCTCGGTGCGCCAGTAGTTCTCGTTGGCCACCAGCACAATCTCCTCACCGGGCGTCCAGTGATCGAGCATGTATGGGCCAGTGCCGTTCGCCTGGTTGAAGAGGATGGTCTCCTCGGCGGGCGGGTCGTGATATTCGACCCAGGTCGCGCAGTCGTTGTCCCAGGCGCCGTTCTCGATCATCCACTCCTGGTCCACCACCGCGCCCATGAAGGAATTGGCCAGCATGGCCAGGAACCACGGCGTGGACGCCGCCAGGTTATAGGTGACCGTGCCAGCCTCGTCATCGGCCACGACGGCCCCCTTGACCATCTCGCAGGTCTCGACCAAAGCAGCCTCCGGCACCGCGTCGAACGAGTCGACGCCCGCCAGCTCCATGGCCAGATCCTCAATGGTGTACAGACCGAAGAACGCCTCCAGCGTCATCCAGTGCGGGCCGTCGATGCGGTCCTGCAACAGCGCGCGGTGGATGGAGTAAGCCACGTCGTGGGGCTCCAGCGTGCCGCCCTCGTGGAACGTGACGCCCTCACGGACGTTGAAGGTCCACACGTCGCCGGTATCGTTGACCGACCAGTCGGTGGCCAGGATTGGCACGAACTCATCCGTGCGGTCTTTGTTGAACCAAACCAGGCTCTCGTAGATATTGTTCTCTTTGGCTGAGCCGGCGGTCTCGTAGGTCCAGGCCGGGTCCAGCGTCTCGGGCTCGCCCGCGCCCGTGATCACCACGTAGGTGTCGGGATTCTTGAACTCGGGCGAGATCTCGGCCAGCGGTTCCTCGGTCTCCTCGGGCTCTGGCGTGGCGGTCACCACCTCAACGACGACCTCACTCTCACCCTCGACCACCCGGGTGACCTCCACCTCTACGACCTCTGGCTCCTGTGCCGGTTGCGCGCAAGCGCCGAGCAGCGTGCTTGCGACCACCAACGCGGCAACCAAAACGTACCACTTCTTGCTGATCATTATTCTCCTCCTACAGGATTAAAGGTTACCTACGTACGACGCAATTTCTAAGCAGCGTTCTCTTGGTGGAGTACGGTGCTTCTCGCTACGCATCACCTCCTTTCTGCTCGTGCCGCAGGTTAACGTACCACAGCCAATCTAGCAGCCAACGAACACCTGGCCTAATCCACCACACGCCCCTGCGGCTTCACCAGGTGACAAGCACAGAAATGGCCGGTCTCAACCTCAATGAACTCGGGCTCCACCTCGAAGCACGTATCAATGGCCACCGGACAGCGTGTGTTGAAGTTGCAGCCCTTTGGCGGATTTGCCGGGCTGGGCAGGTCACCCTCAAGGATAATACGCTGCCGCTTCTCCTCCACAAACGGGTCCGGGATCGGCACTGCTGAGAGAAGCGCCTGCGTGTAGGGGTGCAGGGGATTGTTGTACAACGTCTCACGGTCGGTCAGCTCCACAATCTTCCCCAGATACATCACAGCCACACGCGTGCTGATGTGGCGCACCATGCTCAAGTCGTGCGCGATGAAGACGTACGTAAGCCCCAGCTTGTCTTGGAGATCCTCCAATAGGTTGACAACCTGGGCCTGAATCGAAACGTCGAGGGCGGAGATGGGCTCATCGCAGATGATGAGATCGGGGTTCAACGCCAGCGAACGAGCCAGGCCAATGCGTTGGCGCTGCCCCCCCGAGAACTCGTGGGGGTATCGGTTCATGAAGGCGGGGTCCAGGCCGACCAATTCGAGCAACTCCGCCACCCGTTCCTTCTTCTCCTTGCCGCTGGCGACGCGGTGCACCTCCAACGGCTCGCCGACAATGCCCAGGACGCTCATACGAGGGCTTAGCGAGGCGTAGGGATCCTGGAAAATCATCTGCATCTTGCGTCGCAGGTGCCGCAGTTGGTTACCCCGCACATTTGCCAGATCTGCACCCTCAAACAACACGTTTCCACCTGTAGGCTCGTACAGGCGGATAATCGTGCGGCCGGTGGTCGTTTTGCCACAACCACTCTCGCCAACCAGACCCAACGTTTCGCCCCGATACACGTCGAAACTGACACCGTCCACAGCCTTCACGTCTCCCACGTGACGCTGGAAGACACCCCGCCGGATGGGGAAGTACTTCTTCAGGTTCTTGACGTGCAGGATAACCTCATCTTGTTGAGTTGTCATTGTGTTTTCCCGACCTTTTCTTTCTCCCAGCACGCGACCAGGTGCTCTGGATCCGTTACCTCCAAGAGAGGCATCTCGTTACGGCACCGTTCGACGGCGTAGTCACACCGGGGAGCAAAGGGACAACCCTGCGACGCCCCAACCAAGTCAGGCGGCTCGCCCCGGATAGAGAAAAGCCGCGCCCCGCGTTCCAATTCCGGGTGTGGCAATGAGCCCAACAATCCCAACGTGTAGGGATGATGAGGATTGCCGTAAATCTCTTTTACCGGCCCCGACTCGACGATACGCCCTGCATACATCACATTGACGCGCTGGGCCAGGCCGGCGACTACGCCCAAATCGTGCGTGATCCAGATGACCGCCATCCCCAGTTTGTCACGCAGCCGCTTGACCAGTTCGACGATCTGGGCTTGAATGGTCACGTCCAGCGAGGTTGTGGGCTCGTCCGCAATGAGGATCGCCGGGTTGCAAGAGAGCGCCATCGCGATCATCGCCCGCTGCCGCATCCCACCGGAAAACTGATGGGGGTAATCATCCAGACGCTGAATCGCCTCGGGAATGCCTACCATGGCCAGCAGTTCACCGGCGCGATCGCGGGCTTCTTCGTCGTTCATACCCTGATGTAGCTTGAGCGCCTCCGTGATCTGAAACCCAACGGTCAGGACCGGGTTGAGCGAGGTCATTGGATCTTGAAAAACCATCGCAATCTGGGCCCCCCGCACGTGGCGCATCTCGTCGTCGCTCAACTTCAACAGGTTCCGTCCGCGGAAGAGCACCTCACCAGCCTCGATCTTGCCAGGAGGGATAGGGATCAAGCGCATGATGGATAAGGCGTGGACGCTTTTTCCACAACCGCTCTCTCCCACCACGCCCAACGTACCTCCCTCCTCCAAGTTGTACGAGATACCGCTGACGGCGTGAACGACACCGTCCTCCGTGTAGAAGCGCGTGGTCAGATTCTTCACCTCCAGCAGGTGATCTGAGTTAGACTGTGCTGCGTAGACAGACATAATACTCCTTGAGGACTAGATACATGAGCCAACTAGCCAAAAAGTGAAGTTGTATTATACCCACTTCCTTTTGGATTGCAACCTCGATGACTATGGGGATTTCGGAGCAATTCGGGATCCTGTATCAAACCTAACATACCAGCCGCATGACCATGCGATGCTCATCCAGAATTGGCACCCACATCAAATCATACCTCTTCCCCATCCACTCACCTTGCTGATTCAGCGACATCTCGGACACAGGGAGAAGGACATCCACACGCGCCAGCACCGCAACCGCCGCCTGCACCACCAGATCGGGGACTTTCCACAGCCAGGCCCGCTTCAGCTCATCCAGGCGCTCTATGCGCCCTCGAGTTCGCTCCCAAGCATCGGGTGGAGGGACAGCACCAGCCACACGCTCGTGCAAGGCCACCCTTATCATACTATCCAGCTCGTTTGTCGTACGGCTACCTACAGAATCACTACGTGAAGTCATACGCTACCTCAGGTACCAACCTGCGCTCCTGTTCCAAGAGCGCCTTCCTCAGTCTTTCACGGGCATAGTGGAGACGAGACTTCACCGTCCCTTCGGGCGCATCGATCACATAGGCGATCTCTTTCAGGCTTAACCCCTCCAGGTAGTGAAGGATGATAACCACCCGGTGCCGAGGGGGTAACGCATCGATCGCCTGCTGCAAGAGACGCCGCCACTCCTGCTCTTCCGCCACCGCCTCTGGATGGTACTGGGGGGGAAGCGCCAGGTTGTCGAACGTATCCTGGAGCGTGTGCCACCACCGCTTCACCCGGCTCGTCCAACTGTAGGCCAGATTCACGGTGACGCGATACAGCCACGGCCCTAAGGGGACGTTCTCATTGATCCGATCCGCATATGTATATACGCGGAGGAAAGCATCTTGAAGGATATCCTCAGCCGCCCTCTCATCACACGTGATCGCCAGGGCAGTCCGATAGACCAACCTGTTGTACCGCTCGTACAATTCACCCAGGCTCTCGAGGTCACCCTCCCGCAGGCGAACGACGAGCTGGCCATCTGCGTGCTGTGCAGTCATCTACCCTCCAGGTAAATAGCCCATATTTAATACACGCAAGACCGTCAGGAGGTTCAATTATCCCCAGAACAAACCTCTTCCTTCCACCGGGCCAACAACTCTCTTTCGCGTGTGGTCAAATCGGCCTGTTCCGGCAGGTCAGGACGGCGCTCCAAAGTGCGACGCAGGGCCTGCTCGCGACGCCAACGGGCAATAGCGGCGTGGTTCCCTGAGCGCAAGACTTCCGGTACTTCCCAGCCCCGAAAGACAGCCGGCCGTGTGTACTGTGGCCCCTCCAACAACCCACTGGCGTGGGAATCATCGAGGGCAGCACCCGGGTGTCCCAAGACACCCGGCAGCAGCCGGGTCACGGCGTCAATGACTACCATGGCCGCCAACTCCCCGCCGGTGACCACATAGTCGCCAATCGAGATTTCGTCGGTCACCAGGTGCTGGCGCACGCGCTCGTCCACCCCTTCATATCGCCCACAGACGAGAACAATGCGTGGGCAGCGGGACAGCTCAGTGGCAATGGTATGAGTAAACAGGCGACCTTGCGGGCTCAGGAGTATGATGGGGACGCATTCACCTCCTGAGACAGCCGCTTCCACTGCGGCGAAAATTGGCTCCGGCTTCATCACCATCCCGCCTCCACCGCCATAAGGAGCATCGTCGGTGATGTGGTGCTTGTCGGTCGCGTAGTCGCGGATGTTGTGCAGCACAACGGACAGACGGCCACTCTCCTGGGCGCGCTTCAGGATACTATCTCCCAGGGGGCCGTCGAACATCGAGGGAAACAAGGTGAGGACATCAAAATGCACCACTGGAATCACACCAGCTCACAGCTTACAAAGGTCATATATCACACACAAATCATTGTAACACAATTAAAGCCAGATGACAAGCCTCGACATAATCGACAACCGCAACATCACCCCCCTGGCAACACCGACCTCAAGACACGCAGCCAGTTGCCCCCCAAAACAGCAGCGACGTGCTCCTCACCATACCCCAGCTCACCCAAAGCTGGGCCAACGCGGCCCAGGTCGGCGACAGTGTCTATCCCAGCAGGAGCACTTTCAGCTCCGAAGCCCCCATCGAGGTCAGAGCCCAGCCCCACGTGGGCCGCATCGCCAGTCACCTGGCAGACGTGGTCTATGGCGGCCGCTACGTCAGCGACAGTGACCGCATCTCGATCGTCGCCCGTCCTCCAGCCAGACCGTAAGAAAGGATTGTACAGTGCAATACCAATGACAGCATCCCACTCGACCAAACGCCGGATCATTTCATCCGAGAGTTGACGGGCACCCGGGACTCGCGCACGGGGATTGGCGTGCGAGGCAATAATCTGACCTTCAAACCGATCCAACGCCTCGAAGAACGCATCTTCTGCCAAATGGCTGACATCCAGGCTGATGCCTAGATCAGCCATCACGTCCAACAAATCGCGACCGGCGTCTGTGAGCCGACCAGGAACTTCATCGCCACCGGCGTAGCGAGACCCGGACATCCAGGAAAGACCCACCAACCGTACGCCCCGCTCAAACCACGCCTCAGCCTCGGCGGGCTCCCGAATCGGGTCCGCGCCCTCCATCAATGGAACAATACCCACTTGAGGGGCATCGATCTCCCAGCTACTGAGCACGTCATCGAGCTGAGTCCGGTTTCCAATCAAGGCGACGCGATCTTCCTCATCTGCCAAGCGGTGGTAGAAATCAAGTTGTGCCTGACCCAAGGTATGGGCTTCTTGTGCGTTCGTGTAGGTATGGGGCTTCCGGTAGCCATGGCGAGCCGGCGCGACAAAGATCGTGCCCAAGACAACAGCCACGCCGCCATCCAACCACTCGGGGAGACCCACCATGCAGCGGCCATTACGCTGGGCGACCCCGGTGATTTCCTCTATACGACGGATGTCGAGTGCGCTCTGCCGTACGTCACGGCCCAGCGCAAGTGCATTCGACGCGACGTCCTCGTGAGCATCTACTATGAGCATAGAAGCCTCTCCGACTCAAATTGGGGATTGGAGTGTACCATAAAAAACGCGTTTGACAACCAGGAGCAACAGCCATATACTTGAGCGGCAGGAGTGACACACGAAACCTCAAGCGCGCAACTGGCGAGGAGGCAAGCAATGAATGACGGTTCCCGGTTGGTGATGAGAGAGGGCCCTCAACCTGGCCAAACCTTTACTCTGGATCAAGACTCGCTCACAGTCGGGCGAGATCCAAACTGCGACATTGAGATCAGTGACCCGCAAGTCTCACGGCAGCACGCCTGCATCAAATGCCAGGGTGATCTGACGGTGATCGAGGACATGGGCAGCACAAACGGCACGTTCGTCAACGGAATGAGGCTGACCAGCCCACACACACTGGACAACGGTGACGTGATCAGCCTGGGAGATGCAGTGACATTGACCTATCACGCTGCAGATGTCACCACGACCGAGCCGCTCGGAGGGCGACCCAGTGTGCTAGCAACAGCCCCGAGCTACGGACAGCAGCCCGCACCACCGCCCGCATATCCGACTGAATCCCCACCGGGATACCCGGCTGCACCTCCACCTACCTTCACCGAACAGCAGGTGGAGGAAACACCGCGCAGAACGTGGCTGATTGCTGGATGCGTATGCCTGGTGCTGCTGGCTGTCGTAGCCTGTGTCGGAGTGTTCGTACTCGATTATTTGAGGCTGCTCCCGGCCATCTTCTACGAGCCGCTGCGCTGGCTGGGCCTCATCTAGCTACACCTGGACACAAGACGTTAACTCTCCAGGACAGCTTCCAGCAGCCTACGAGTGAGCACTTTTGCACCGGCCCCGGCATCGCCAGGAGGCCCTACGCAGCCCGGGCAACCGTCAGCGCAGGGGCAGCGACGTGCCACGTCCAGCGCCGCCTGCAGCAGATCGTCGTGGCATTCGTACAGCCGCATGCTGAGACCAGCACCACCTGGCGCGCGGTCGTAGATCGTGATGGTGGGCAAACCGGTGTCTGGAGCGCGTCCCTGCACGGCTGAGCCGAGATCACCTGGGTCACACATCAAGTGCAGGGGGGCTAGGTTGCGTAGCAGGTAGGCCAGGCCACTTAACGCCCCCCGCGCTCCTCGCGTTCTTTCGACGCGACGGTGACAGGCCGGACATAGCGTGACCAAGTTCTCCAGCCGATTGGCGAGTTTGTATGTTTCATTGACACCCCGCACGTAACCAAAGGCACGGAAGGGTATCACGTGATGGACATCGTGCTGGCGATCCTCTCGCTCAGGGGCGCCACATTGGCGGCAGCAGTATCCATCGCGAGCGCGGGCTCTGTCCCGCTGGGCGGGCCAGTCAGGTCCATAGTCGGCCGGCGGGGGAAGAATACCCGCTTTCTGCAGCCGCACTGTGATTTGCTTGTCCAGTGTCAGCCAATAGCCCACGGTGCGCAGATTCTGTTCTGGCAGGTCGATGGGTGCCCAGGCCAACACCTCGTGGGTATAGCGCTTGATCTTCCGATAACCGGTAGCGCGGGTGGTGACGAGGAGCTCGCCGCACGCGCGAGGTGGATGGCCGCGTAGTATGTTTTGCACCCGCACATCGGTCGTGGCCGAGGCACGGGTGTAGTAATCGACCTCGGCTGCGCGCACGCGGGCGATCCCCCTTTCCCAATCCAGGGACTCGACGACGTAGGTCGCCCCACCGTGCAGATAGACGGCCCCTTCGTGGATCAGCGCAGGCGCGCTAGGGCGATCGATCTGGCCGATCACCTGCGGCGGGCCTGCACTGAGGTGTGTCGAAGTGCGGGCGCTGGTCCCATCGACATTGCCGGGAGCAAACTCCCCCGAAGCATCCGCACCCACCTCCTGGATAACGATGTTGTCGGGCGTGCTGGTGCGCAAGGAGAGATCAGCGGCCGGATATCCCTCGCCGATCCACGTGTAGCGACCCGTATGGCGATGCAGCACGCCCTCCTCGGCCAGCACGTCCAACACCGCCCGTGCGTCGTCGAAGCTGCCGTACCGATCCCCGGAATCGAAAGGTAGCTCGAAGGCGGCACAGGCCAGATGACCGGCCATCAGGGCCAGGTTGTCCGGGTCAAGCAGCGCCTGTTCAACCGGCCGGCCGAAGAAGTACCGCGGGTGAGTGACCAGGTACTGGTCGAGAGGGAGCGCGCTGGCGACGAGCACCGCTGCCGAGAGCCCTGCCCGTCGCCCTGCGCGCCCAGCTTGCTGCCAGGCGCTGGCTATAGTGCCCGGATAACCGGCCATCACGCAGGCGCTCAGTTGCCCGATATCCACACCCAACTCCAGTGCGTTGGTCGCGACGACACCGCGCACCTCGCCCTCGCGCAACCCACGCTCGATGCTACGTCTTTCGTTCGGGAGATATCCACCCCGATAGCCCTGCACCGCCTGAGCGACACCCCCAGCGGCAGAAACAGAATCGCGCAAGTAACCCAGAAGCACCTCCGTGGTCAGACGTGCCCGGGCGAAGACGATGGTCTGGACACCAGCCTGGAGGAAACGCGCGGCGATGTCTTTCGCCGCCAGCACAGTGCTGCGTCGGATACCGAGCTCTGGGTTCACCAAAGGGGGGCTATATAGGATAAACTGCTTTTCCCCCTGTGGGGCGCCGTC